>Ga0116227_10003711_pt1 | contig 33788 bp, 33 predicted proteins | sample S1TSphgellanicum_FD_89693 | JGI IMG/M metagenome (GOLD analysis project Ga0116227, IMG submission 89693) | Host-associated microbial communities from peat moss isolated from Minnesota, USA - S1T2_Fb - Sphagnum magellanicum MG | ecosystem: Host-associated > Plants > Peat moss > Unclassified... | reverse complement strand
TTTTTCAGGATGTGCGTAAAACTGTTCAATACTTTCTCAGCAGTCAATCGCGTATTCACAAAAACAACAGCCTGTGTAAACACTTCAGTATCTTGCATAAGCAGGTTCAGCAAATTAAGCTTGGTTCTAAAGTTCGGCACATGGTATAAAACCTGATCCAGTATCTCAGCTTTTGCCTCGCCCAGTTCTTCAACCTCAATAATCGCAGGCGCATTCATAAACGGATCTATCATGTGGTCCAGTTTACCATGCAAAACTTCGGTAAAAATCAGGTGCTGGCATTTTTGAATACTATTAGCCAATTCGTTAACCGGAAGTTGCAACCCCTGTTTCACAATAGCCTCGGCATCATCCACCACAAACATGATCACCTTGTTCAGGTTCAAACCTAATTTTAAATAAATAGCACGTGCACGGTCGGGCGTAGCCACCACAATATCGCAGCCATCAGCCAAGGCATCCATTTGCGTTTCAATCCCCGGTGTGGCGTATAAGCTCACCACGCGAATGCTCTTATTCTTATTCAGTAACTCAAATTGTTCTGTTACCGCAATAACACGTTCCTTATCCGGAACCAATACCAACGCTCTCGGTGCTTCTTCAACACCATATTTAAGCCTGGCTAAAATACCTAATATATAGGTAGTTGTTTTTCCGCAGCCCTCGGGCCCAACACCAATCATATCCTGCCCACCAACAATCCGCGATAAAGAACGCGACTGCATCTCCTTAGGCGTTAAGTACCCCGCATCCGTTACCGAACGCACCAACTGCTTATTTAACTTTAATTTATCTGACCACATTTGCCGCAAAGGTACGCTTTTGAGGTGGGAAGTCCATGGTCGATGGCCCATAGTCAATAGATTATCTTACCATGGTCCATGGACTATCGACCATGGACTCAAGACTAAACCGTACCTTTGCACCATCATGATCAAAAAAGCCCTCGAAAACCTGAACATTGCCGCCCTCAACCAAATGCAAAATGCCGCGCTTAATGTACCCAAGCAAAGCGATATGGTAGTATTGGCACCAACAGGCTCCGGTAAAACGTTAGGTTTTTTACTGCCGGTATTAAACTTGTTGGATAAAGACAAGGCAGGAGTACAGGCATTGGTGTTAGTCCCTTCGCGGGAATTAGCTTTACAGATCGAGAAAGTTTTCAAGGGTATGAGCACCGGCTTTAAAATAAGCTGTTGCTATGGTGGCCATCCAACTCGTATCGAAAAAAATAGTTTATCCCAACCGCCAGCCGTGTTAGTTGGCACACCGGGCCGCATAGCCTACCACACCCGTCACGAAAGCTTTGATGCCTCAACCGTTACAACTTTGGTGTTGGATGAATTTGATAAAGCCCTCGAATTCGGTTTCCAGGAAGACATGGCTTATATTATCCGTAGCCTTCCGGGATTAAGTAAACGTATCCTAACCTCGGCTACCAAAATGGACGAGATCCCATCCTTTACAGGAGTAAAAAATCCGGTAGAAATAGATTTTCTTAAAGATGCCGTAATTAAACCCGATTTGCAAATCAAAGCCGTAATGGCCGATGCTGAAGATAAATTGAGCACGCTCTTCGCTTTAATATGTAAAATAGGAGCAAAGGCCACCCTGGTATTCTGTAACCACCGAGAAGCCGTAGACAGGATAAGCGAACTGCTCCACTATATGGGCCTAACACATTGCGTATTTCATGGCGGTATGGAGCAGGAGGATAGGGAACATGCCTTATTAAAATTCCGTAACGGCAGTAACCGCATTTTAGTAACTACCGATTTAGCTTCGCGCGGATTAGATATTCCCGAAATCGAAGCCGTAATTCATTACCAACTCCCCCATAACGAAGAGGCCTTTACCCACCGCAACGGTCGTACAGCCCGCATGCACGCTAAAGGTACAGCCTATTTGATCTTATCTCCAGATGAAAGCCTGCCTTACCTGACTAAGAAACCCGAAATAGAATCCCTCCCCGAAAAGAATATTACCCCTAAGCCAACCGAATGGGAAACCCTTTACATATCCGCAGGTAAAAAGGATAAAGTAAATAAAGTAGATATCGTAGGCCTGTTGCTCCAAAAAGGTGCTCTGCAAAAAGATGAGTTAGGTTTGATAGAAGTTCGCGATCATGAATCTTATGCAGCCGTAAAGCGTAACCGTATTGAGCAAGCCGTACAAAAGATTAAGGCCGAAAAGCTCAAAAACAAGAAGGTTAAAATAGAAGTATCCAGATAGCCTTCTGTGTGTTTTAAAAGCCGTATTTTACAGTCTATTGACCTTTAAATTATACAGTGATTACAATTGTGTTGTAGTCTGTCTTCTCCATAACCTTCATTTTACTATGTTTTAGCTCTTTTGGGCTATTTGTATTTCGCTGGCATAATATTGGCAATACTGCTAACATAATTAATCAAATTAACTCAACTGGGCCATGGAAAACATAAACAACGTAATCGAAAAATTAATGCTTAACCGCACGCGCTTAATGATGACTCGTTTTGACAAAGAGTTAAAAGAAATTATCGAAAGCGACTTACAATCTTTCAAATCACAAAAACAAAATAACCGCCGCCACAAAGCAGCTTAATCATAAAAATATCTACCTATCTAAAACTACAAGACCATGGAAAATTCAACCAACTTAATCGACAAATTGATGGCCAATCGTGCTAAGTTAATGATGGCTCGTTTTGATAAAGAACTAAAAGAAATTATTGAAAGCGATCTGCAAGCTTTCAAATCACAACAAATACAACAATTAGGTAACCGTAGCCGCATTCGCAAAGCTGCCTAACTCAAAATACATACTATCTATCTATTTTAAACAAAAAGGAGTTTCGGTTGGAAGCTACTTTTTTTGTGGCCTGAATTTTAGAAGACCTGTTCAATAATACAACACTTCTTCACCACTCACTTCACAGAAGGTGCGATAAATTCAATATTCTCTCTTCCAATAAAATCAATAATTGTACCCATTAACACATCTTCCATCGCCAGGCTATTCACATCATCCGTGTAATGTTCAGATTTACTGATGTTCACATTGCTGCCATGAATATCAATCTTGTATAAATACTCTTCGTAGGGGGCAGGCAACCAAATTTCAATACTGTTTCCTTTTTCAAGAATGTTCATTTGAGCAAGTGCATTTATCTTTCCGTCAAACTTAAGTGGCAATTCATCCTGAAGTTTGATAGTTAAGTCGTGTACTGATTGTGTTTTGTTGGTTTGATATGTTTTCATAACAATAATAGCCGGTCAGTTTAATTAGCCGGCTATTATTATAACATCGTATATCGCAATCAGTTTTTAAATACTACAATCTGAATTGCAGAGTCACCCTTGGTGCAAATCTATCAGGTAACTCGCCACGAACATTCAGGTGATCCAAGTGGGTTAATCGATACAGAAAATCAACACGAATAATTTTTAAAATATTTTCTACACCATAGCCAACCTCAACATACGGTACCGATCCCAAACTGCGGTCAACAATAGTGCGGCCACGTCTAAATGCCTCATTATTTGTTGTAGATAAACTGCCCTCTAAAATGTCGGCCACAAGCACAGTACGTATGTTAAGCGCCCTTAACAGTGGGATGCTATTAGTTATCAAACCATCCATATGCTGGGTGTAGGTTAACGATACAAACTTATCACTCGCAAACTCCAAAAAGCGCATAGTATTAAAGTTGAACCTGTGGTTTTCAACCAGTGTATAAGGCACATTACTTGGAATATATCCGCCGGTTAAAGAGTACTCACCTTTACCGAAGATCCCCATATGTACCTTTTGCTGTATGTTGCCAAAAATTTTATCGTAGTTAAAATCGCTACCAAAAACACCTTTAATACCGTGTATGTATCTTAAAGTGAAAGTTGGGTTGTCAGCACCATTACCTACTACAATACGCCTGTTGATCTTATTTGATTGTAACTGACGGGTGCCTGGCCGCCATTGCAATTCGCCAATAATTTCTGATGTTTGGTAATTGTTATAAACATTTTTATCATCAGGATCATGATATTCAAAAAAGGTAAGGGGGTTAAAAGTACTGTGGGTCATGGTTAATGTTGCCCTTATATCACGTTGCAAATCGCGCTGTACATAAGCCTTTATCACATTTTGATAAAACGGACCGCGCAAACTTATTGCACCATTATTAATAGATGCGTTAAATACGTTATTACCACGCAGTGTAAAACTCTCGTACTGGTAACCAGTTTGGCTTACATCATGCAGGTAAGATGCGCCGACCTGTGTCCATGGTTTGCGTGATGCGATGTAATCTACAGATGCGTTGTACTTAAATTTATCATCTTTAAACGCATAAGCTGCATACCCGCCCAGTACCCAGCTATCGCTAAAATGCGTATTAGTAATACCACCAAATCTCAATACAGTTCCTTCCAAGTCGTTATGACTAACGGTATATGGATAGGGGCCAAGGCTTATCTTACCTATCTTGTAATAACCGTTGATCAGCATCCCTGCAAAAGTGGCATAGGTTTTAACAATAGGCAGATTTTTAACAGTGTCTATCACTTGATAAACACGTTTATCGGCCACTGTTAACGTGTCATGACGATTTTCTACCCAATATTTATCATCCTTTTTAGCAACATCGTCAGCCATTACCACCGGCTCTTTAAACAGATTGTCCGGATAATCCTTATTGATCTCTATATCGCTGTTTGACAGATAGAACTTACAGATAAAGCCCGATAGGTTTTTGGTCAGGTTATTAATATTCAATGTAATACGGGTTTTTCCGGGTAACCAGGCAGTTGTTCCCATAGGTTGAACCATCTCTTGCTGTATGCGTATCTTACTTAAAAAGTTAAGGTTAGCATCCGGTGGAACTGAAGCGTCCACACGGTATAAAGCATAATCGTCCTTGGTGATCCACATCACACCATTAAATGCCAAATCGTGACCGCGTTTGGGTTTAAACTCTATTTTATAATACTCTTTTCCGGCAATCTTATCGTGCTCATCAATCAATTCGTAATTATAAAAGGTTTTCCAGCTATCACTTAAGGGCGATATAAAATCTTTACCTGCAAGGCGTAAATAGTTTTTGTAAAAGTTGTATTGCAAAAAGGTTGAGCCAATTAATTGGGATACCAAAGTTTCGTCCTCAATACCAACGCCCGATGATTGGGTGCGTTTTACAAATTCTGCTTTACGTAGCGGGTCACGCTGATAAAAATAATCGGATATGGTTTCCGACGCGAAGATGGGTAACACAGGTGTGCCATCATCACCGGCAATCTTTTTCAAGCTATCCATTATCGGTAATATTTGCTTAAACACCTTGCGTTGTTTCATTTTTTCGCTCAGGTTAGTCAGCGAAAGCTCAATACGGTTATAGCTTTGGTATTTATAGCTTTTTAACTTTTGCAGATCGTTATCCGGTTTATGCTTAACCATTTGGGCCATAATTTCCCAGGCTGGGTTTACATAAGTTTTGGGTGTGATATTGATAGCCTTAAGCATTTTGGTATCAATAGCAAGCTGAAAATTCATCTCATGATTGCCGGTTTTTGGTAACAGCTTGCGCGATGGGGCATAGCTTAAATAACTGGTGTAAATACTATCGGTAGCCATAGGCGTTGTTACAACCAGATTGTAAATACCATCAAAATTGGTTGATACGCCTTTGCGTGTGCCATTGGTTAGCTTTACCGATACCGTTACATAGGGTAGGGGTTCGCCTGTTTGTGCATCGGTTATCTTACCGGTAAAGGCTCTTACCTGTTGGGCCAATAATTTACCCGGAATGCTAATGCTGCCTAGTAAAACCACCGCGATAGCAGCTAATTTTAAAACGGGTAATTTCTTCCTAAAAAGATGTAGAACTTTGCTCAACTTAAAACTGTATTTAAACATTTAATATACAATAAATTCAAAAGAATGAGACTTATTTGCCTTATTCAATTAATACAGACTATCAAATAAACTCTTTAGTTACACATAACGCAGAATAACGTTATACATCAGGCAAAAACTATACCTGTATGAAGCGGGGAGAAATTACCTGTCACTAAAAACTGCAATAGTTTTCTGTCAAGGCATAACAATCCATAGCTGCAAAATTAAAGAGGGTAATTTGTTACTGCAACAAACTTATTACAAATATAAATTAATCGGGGTAAAATACAATTTGTACAAAAGGTATTTTATTGTATAGTTAATTTTTTAATTAAAAATTAACTATACCGGTGTTTTTAAGAGGTGATTTTTTCGGCAAGGGACTCCTTTTTTCGGATTCTCCAGATATCACCTTTATGCCGGGTGGGTACAATATCACCAAGTAATTTTGCCCAAGGCTTAAGATCGTCTATTCTGTCAAAGATTATTTTTAAGATAGCCACAAATGGTATGGATAAAAACATTCCCGAAACTCCCCATAATGCCCCGCCCAATAATACCACAACCAGCGATACCAAAGCATTGATCTGAACTTTGGATGATACAACATAAGGCACCAAAACATGGTTATCAATAAACTGCACTATCATAAAGGATATCACAATACCTAACTGTGTACTATAACCATCTTTAGTTACTGTGGCTATTAACAGTGGGATGGCTATGGCTATAATACCACCTATATAAGGCAACATGTTTAATATGGCGCCCATTACACCAATTAGAATCGCATAGTTTAGTCCCAATATTAATAATCCGGCAGAGTTAAGTATAGCTACAATAAAAGCTTCTATCAGTAAACCTACCATATAGCTTTGAATGGCTTGCTTGGTTTGATTCAATATTACCCTTACCGATTGTGAATTCTCTTCGGCAAAAACCTCGAATAAAAAGTTGAGTAATAGTGTTTTGTAAAACAGTAGCATAAACACATAAACCGGTATTAAAAATATTACGCTTAGAGTTGTTAACGCTGTACCTAAGGTAGCGCCTAACAAAGCCTTGCTGCTGTTAAGGGCTTCGTCAATTAACTCGTTTTGCTTAGGAATACTAAAGTTAAAGCGTGCCTGCAGCCAATATTGCAGATCGTGAAAAATATGAGCGAATTTAACTTTAAGTGCCGGAAAAGAATCGCCAAAGTGCATCATCTGCGTAGAGAGAAAAAATACAATCCCCCCAACTATAATATAAGCTATCAGTATGGCAATTAATATAGCATAAGGCTTGGGAATATTTATTCGTTCTAACAAATTGCAAACTGGGTTAAGCAAAATAGCGATGATCAACGAAAATGCAAACGGAACAAATATGCTTTGCAGTGTAAATAAGATATAGGTTAGCAAAACCAGCCCGAATAAAATAACAGTGGTTTTTAAATAAAACGGGTATTGTTTTATCGCAGCTTTAGTGGTTGTGGTTTTGGTACTCATTTGCATATCAGTGGATCCTCACTTTATAAATGATACCAATAACTAAAACCAAAATTGCTAAAATAGTAAGTAAACCGTATCCCATGCAGCATCAACATTAAGGTAAAAAAAAAGTTTTGTTTAGTAAATAAAAAAGGGTTCCAATAAATTGAAACCCTTTTAATTATAAATTTCTCAGGCTTAGTTACCTACAGCTTCGGCAACATCATTAACCTTACCGTTAATTGATGATTTAGCTGATTTTAAAGCACTGGCTTTCAACTCAGCTAAATTATCTGCAGTTTCTTCTGCTTTCTTTTTTACCGTTTTAACCAGGTCGGCTAAATAATCGGTAACTTCTTCGCGTATTTCTGAGCCTTTATCTGTAGAAAATAGTAAACCAACAGCCGCAATTGCCGCTGCACCCGCAAGTACACCTACTACTAACTTTGTTTGATTGTTCATGATCGTATCTTTTAATGATGAATTATTCTGTTCAATTATAAGTACAACACAAAAAAAGCCCTTGTGTTTAAAATAACTCATTTTTTTTCAAGGTTACCCATTGCTAAAAATCCAGCCGCATCTTTTTCATTGTTTTGATACTACCCTTTAAATTTATCTCTATGTCATCACCAATAAAACCAAAGCCAATGCTTTCATAACATTTAATGGCAGGTTCATTATCAGTCAACACATAAAGCTCAGCGCCTGTGGATGAGTGTACATTGCGGCATTCATCCAACAAAAGCAATATCATTTTTTTACCCAACCCTTTGCCCCGTAACGATAGTTCACCAACCAGCAATCTTCCCAAACGGGGTACATTGCCAGTTTGGGGTATGATCTCACCAAAGCCGTAATCGCCTAGCTCTGTATCGCTAATCATATAAAATTTCCTCTCGGGATTGGCTTGTATATAAACTTCCAGATCTGCGTAGTTTAATGGATAAGGGAATGTGGTAGCCGAAAACTGCAATAACAATTCTTCGCTGTTTACCCATTTACTGAGCTTTGGGAAATCGTATTTGGTAAAATGTCTTAACATATGCCTGAAATATACAGTTTTAGACGAATGTTTTTATTTGGTTACAGTTTTATCATTTTAATTTGCATTTTAGCTTTCATAAAAGCTATTTCTACGTAAGTAGGGTTTAATCTATAATACAATGCCACAAAACGCCATCCCAATAGTTGTTGTTACCGACGAACATTATGTTATCATGTTGGCCGCCCTGCTCAAATCTATCGAGATGAACCACAAAAGCGGCGAACATATCAACGTATATGTAATTGCCGATGGCGTTAAAAAAAGTAGTCAGAAAAAGATCCATGCTTCGGTTGATACTGGTATGTTTACTATCAACTGGATCAAAATGGAAGATACCATTCCGGCAGGCGTAAAGCTTCCACTTGATCGTACATCATACCCGGTAACTATCTACTTGCGTTTGTTTATCCAGTATATTGTGCCAAAAGATACCCAAAAGGCATTGTTTTTAGATGTAGACATGATCGTTCTGGAAGATGTAAGTAAACTCTACAATCAGGACTTGGGCGATAATATCATCGGTGCTGTTCAGGATCCGCGCTTACTAACTTTCGATAACTCATGGGGCGGCATCATGAACTATAAAGAATTAGGTTTTGCTCCCGATACCAAATACTTCAATACCGGTTTGCTGCTCATCAACACCCAAATATGGGCAGAACAAAAACTGGATCAAAAAGTAATTGACTGTATTAACGATAACATTAAGTTCGCTAACTATCCCGATCAATACGGGTTTAACGTGGTACTGGCCAATAAATGGTTGGAGTTAGATACCCGTTGGAACTACTTTGCATCCGGAGATCTGGAGAAACCTTTTCTGGTTCACTTTATATCGCGTAAGCCATTTTATACTACTTACGAATATAACCCCCAATATAAAGAGCTATTCTATCAATACTTAAAACTAACCGAATGGCGCAACGCCAAACCAATAGGAGAGGTCGACCGCTACTTTAAGAAGATTAAAAACATCTGGATCAAGATCAAAAAGAAACTTTAGATCAGCTTTTCCCGCTCAAAAAAGGCTTGAATCGTATCAGGGGCTTTCATCAAATAAACCTGCAGGCCCAGTTTTTCGGCAGTAGCCAAATGTTGCGGGCTATCATCTATAAACAAAGTCTCAGCAGGATTAAGATTCTGCTCTTTTAAAACCTGCTCAAAAATATCCGCGTTAGGTTTACGTTTCCCCATCAGGTGCGAATAATAAACCTTTTCGAATAGGTGGTCATTCCCATCAAAATTGTATTTGGATTTTAAATGATCCATAATATAATCGTAATGAATAGCATTGATGTTGCTCAGTAAAAACGTACGGTATTTGGCTTTAACTTTTAACAACAACTCATGATTACCATTGGCAATGCCTAATAACATAGCGTTCCATGCCTTATCAATTTGCATGTCGGTAAGTTCTGGATTGTTAGCTTTAACACGTATCTGTTTTCTAAATTGCTCAGCGCTTATCTCACCCTTTTCGAAAGCGCTAAAAATATCATCCTGCTGGCGGTGACCAAAAAACTCTTCTACATTAGTGATACCTAATTCAGCCCAGGCTTTTTGTGCAAGCAAAAAATCAATACTGAAAATTACATTCCCGTAGTCGAAAATGATATTTTTAATGTTAGTCATAAAAGGTTAAGCAGAGAAATATGATTATACAGATTCAGTAATTACAGGATCGTTATTAATAGAAACAGGAGCTACCTTTAACTTGCCACCACGATTTGAGCGTTTTGTACGCGAGAACAGAGAGATATCGCGGTTAAACAAAAACTGGAACAACAACACCGTATATGATGTATGATAACCCAATGTTTCGTAATGCTGATCGGCTAGTTTTTTAATCTTAGGCAAATTATTCCAGGGCACCGATGGGAAATCATGATGTTCATTGTGATAGCCAACATTCAGGTTAACCTTATTTAAAACGCCATAATAGCTTTTGGTTTCTTGCTCATCGCCATGGGTTAAATAATGCTCTTGTATCCAACGAGCCCCCAGTGGATGCAAACCAACCGAAAAGAAAAAGCTAAATATCATATACATTACCGCTTTGGCACCAAAAAAGTAGTAAAAGGCAGCCATAAAAGTAATTTCGGCAAGCCAGTTAACTATTGTCCATGCATCTAATAAATTGATCTCTTTCAACCGGAAAGGACGTAACAGTTGAAATACTGGAAAAAACAGTAACCACATAGCTTTACCAAACCAAAAGTTGGTGATCAGTTTTGCTTCCCAGCCAAAAGGCATATCGGCATCCAATTCAGAAACGCCCTGGTAGGAGTGGTGCTTTAAGTGATATTTTTGAAATGATACAGAGCTTGGAAAGCCTTGTGGCAAATTAGCGAAAATACCCGCCAGTGTATTTAGTGTACGATTTTTAAAAACCAAATTGTGCGCGCATTCGTGGATACAAATAAATAAAGTATGGCTGGCAAACGCACCAATAACGTACGAAGCCAATACAACCCACCACCACGATGCATCTTTAAGTAAAATGGACAAGGCAACCTGTACACCCACACATAAAAATATAACCAGTATAGTATAAGGATTTCTACCAATCAGATCCCTGATGTCGGGGTGCTCGGTAATAATTTTTTTAGTTCTCTTTTTGTGAGGCTCACTTTCATCCGACCAGTTAAAATCTATTCTTTTCGCCATTTATTTCAATTAATTATTGTTCCGCTAAAATACAATGATAAATTTAATTATCGCCAAAAGCAAATATTGCACAGCGTAACCTATAAGTATTAACGCTAACCAATGCCCTTAATTGCCATTATTAATAAATATTAACCTGATTTGCAGTTCATTTCAATTAAAAGCAGATTATGTGTTATAAAAAGATAGTATCAGTTTTGCATTTCGGCAGTTTTTGCGTAAAATTGCACCCTTAATAAATGCCCCGATAAACTGCGCCTATAGCTCAGTTGGTTAGAGTAGAAGACTCATAATCTTTTGGTCCCTGGTTCGAGCCCAGGTGGGCGCACAAAAAAGTGAAAACTTTGGGCATTTATTTCGAATTGAAAAAGCCGCTATCTGATAAAGATAACGGCTTTTTTCGTAAATATTAATGCAGCGTAGTTTAAACTTATAGCTCTCAATCCTCTGCCTCAAAATGCTGTCTAAGCTTTTCCTCTTCCAAATCCAGCAGTTCAAATTGCTGTTTGAGCAAATCATCGCTAACATTCTCCTTTTTATTAAGAGTAAGCAGCAAGGCGCGTTGTTCTTTAATAAGATGCGCCATTATTTTACGATAATCTTTGTAGAATTCTTCCGCACGTTTTTCGTTACCATCTTTGCTCCAGTCTTTAAGTATTTCAACATCGGCATGGTAGCGAAGTTTAAGTGCTTTTACCATTTCGTTGGTCTGGGTTAGGTGACTATATTTTTGGTTAAGAATAGATAATGACAGATGGGCCAGTTTTTTGCGTACCAGCTGACGCTGTTGCTCCATCGTGATGGTGAAATCCGGATCAGGCATATTTACCCATTTTACTATCAGGGGTAAAGTTAGTCCTTGCACTACCAAGGTAACTAATATCACTGTAAAGGTTATAAACAGTATCAGATCGCGATTAGGAAAGGGTTTGCCCTGGCTTAGTAAAGGAATACTCAACGCAGCAGCTAATGATACCACGCCACGCATGCCTGCCCAGCCTAACATGGTTGGGGCTTTCCAACCCGGATTTGGGTCGGCAACGGTAATAATTTTACTCATTACCATAGTGATAATGGTTGCTGCATAAGTACAGGCAAAACGGCCAACTACTAATACACCTGTAATAATGAGGCTGTAGCCGATGGCTGGCGGCAAACCATCTCGACCTAAATTTTTGATCACCACCGGGAACTCTAATCCGATCAAAATGAAAACGATCCCGTTAAGGATAAAGGCCACCGCTTCCCAAACATTAATACCCTGTAACCTGCTGCGGTGTGATAAAAACTGATGCCGCCTTGCCGAGAGGAACAAACCGCCACTTACGACTGCCAGCACTCCTGAAAAGTGGAACTCTTCAGCCGCCATATACATGGCATAAGGCGTAACGAAGGTAAGTATCACATCCATATTGGTAGTGGTTGGTAGCCAGCGATGTATGGTATAAAACAACATGGCTACGGCAATACCTGTAGCAATACCCATTACTATCACCAAAACAAAATCAAGGGCGGCATCTTTAAACACAAACGATCCGGTTAATACCGCTGCCAACGCAAAGCGAAACACTACCAAACTGGAAGCATCGTTAGTTAAACTTTCGCCTTCAACAATGGTAACGAAGCGTTTTGGCACCTTAATCGTTTTTAATATGGCGCTTGCCGAAACCGCGTCGGGTGGCGATACTATTCCGCCTAATAAAAAGCCTGTAGCCAGCGTAAAACCAGGTATTAATGCGGCAGAAACAACAGCGACCACGCACGATGTTATAATAACTACAGGGAAAGCAAAGCTGCTAATTACCCTGCGCCATTTCCAAAAATCTTTCCATGATGTATTCCATGCTGCCTCGTACAATAACGGAGGAAGGAAGATGACGAATATCAGTTCAGGTTCAATCTCTATACCCCTCAAAAAAGGTACAAAACCTAACGGTAGACCAACCAGCACCAGTAAAATAGGGTAGGCCACCTTTATCTTTTGTGCCAGCATTACTACAAATAAAATAATGACCAGCAAACAGGTATATTGTATTACGGCGTGATGCATGCCACTAAAATACACTATTTTAGTGGGGATTGATAGATGCCATAATAGCTAAAACAACAAACCATCTCAAGTAGTAATGTATTGCAAGATGCAAGTGTTATTTAGCACCCGCATCATGCAATACCTCTTTATTCAAACGAATATACTCTGCATTGTTTTCTGCAGTAGCTAGCTTAAGGCCTTCATTAGCCGATGCTATTGCCGATTTTTTGTCTCCGGCTTTCAATTGTAATCTGGCTAACCAATATTTAATGTTGTATGCCTGTGGTTGCGCTTTATTGGCTTCCTGCATCCAGGTTAATGCCTGGTTAACATCCTTGCCATGGTTATAATACCAAATTGCCGACATGTAATAAGGTTTAACATCACCCTTCATCGCATCCTGTATGTTGGCCATAATCCGATTATCTACATTCGATTTTAAATGAATGTTTACGCCTGTATTTTCCCATAATATTTGCAATAAACAATTATCCAGGTAAACATCTGCAAACTGAAGCGTTAAGGTTTCAACCTTACTCACTAGTTTGGTTGGTTTTACTTTAAAACGAAGCACATCCTGCTTTTCATCGTACGAGTATGCTCCCCATTGATTAATATTCTTATTTAATATAACTGTCCATTCGGTAGCACCGGGAATACTAAACAATGAATAGGAGCCAGGAGCAACAGTATGGCCTTCCATCTCAACCGTATCGGTTAATTTGATAACGGTAGCATTATTGGCTCCGGTCCGCCAAACAATGCCGTATGGCTCCATGCCATTAAATATCTTCCTGCCTTTTGTATTGGGTCTGTAATACTTAATTGATATGGTACCAAGCCCAAAGTCTTGCTCAATACGCTGGCCCAAACTTGCGGCCGGTATTTTTAGTTTGATTTCTTGCGCATTAGCATTATTAATACTTAAACAAGTAAAGGCAAAGGCACCTATTGTAGCCATTTTTATGGCTTTGCTGTTTACACTTTGCCAAAAATGAGTAAGGTTTCGGCTGGTATTATTGGTCATTCTTTTTTTCATGAATCGGTTGGTTTATACAGCCAATTAAGGAATTTATATGGAAATTCCAAAAAAGAACTTGACGAAACGTGCTTTCCGCTTTATGAAATGCAGCTATTGGTACGAATTAATCACCGGAAGGAAAAATTAACTTCCGGTGATTAAATAATCTGGCTTACAAATTCATCCCACCCGATACCTCAATACGTTGCGCATTGATCCATTTGGCATCTTCGGTACATAAAAATGCAACTACACTGCCAATATCATCTGGTTTGCCCACACGGCCCAAAGCTGTTATGCCAGCAATGTGTTCGTTAACATGTGCATTATCCCTAACTACGCCGCCGCCAAAGTCGGTTTCAATAGCTCCCGGAGCAATTACGTTTACCGCTATACCACGTGCGCCTAATTCTTTAGCCATATAGCGGCTCAAAGTTTCAATTGCGCCTTTCATGGCCGCATAAGCTGCATATCCTGGCATCGAGAAACGGGCCAAGCCTGATGATAGGTTAACTATCCTACCGCCATCGTTAATTAATGGCAATGCTTTTTGAGTTAAAAAGAACACACCTTTAAAGTGGATATTGGTCAGTGTGTCAAACTGTTCTTCGGTAGTTTCGGCAATAGATGCATTGATGCCAATACCCGCGTTGTTGATCAAAAAATCAAAATGATCTGCATTGAATGTATCTTTCAATACCGTTTTAACTTCTTCAAAAAACTGATCGAAAGTATTAACCTCGCCGGTATTCAATTGTAAAGCTGCGGCTTTCTGCCCGGTCTTTTCAATTTCGGCTACAACGGCTAAAGCTTCGTCCTTTTTGCTATTGTAAGTTAATATTACGTTGATGCCTTTCTTAGCCAGGCTCAAAGCCATGTCTTTGCCTAATCCGCGGCTGCCGCCGGTTACTAATGCTATTTTGCTGTTGTTTTCCATTTGTTTTAATTTGATAGAACAAAGGTAACACGCAATAGGCCGGACTGTTTGCAAACATCAATCCGATATTTGCAAAATTCAAATAATCTCTTTAAGAGCGAAACGCCAGCGGAGCAAAATTGGTCTGCTTCCTGAAAAAATTACTGAAATGCGCCACCTGTTCAAACCCAAGCGAGTAAGCGATCTCGGATATATTCCAGTCCGTTTGTTTTAACAGGATCTTGGCTTCCTGAACAATTCTGCCGGTAATAATATCTGTAGTAGTTTTGCCAGTATTCTCTTTCAAAACCTTATTCAGGTGGTTTACGTGGACTGATAACCTATCAGCATAGTCTTTAGCAGTACGCAGGTTCAGCTTTTGCTGCGGCGATTCTATCGGGAACTGGCGCTCCAGCAATTCTATAAATAACGAAGAAACCCGTGCCGAAGCCGTATGCGATGGGTAAAGCGCTGTAGCCGGTTGCAGCTTTTGCCCGTAATGGATCAGCTCTAATATATAATTCCTGATCAGGTCATATTTATACGCATAATCAGATGAGAGTTCCTTGTACATCTTCCTGAAGATGAATGTAATATCCTTAACTTCCTCAGCAGATAATTGAAATATAGGATAACCACCTGGTTGAAACAATGGCAGATCATCCAGCACCACACCGCTCTTACTTTGAACTAAAAACTCATCCGTAAAAATGCAGAAAAAGCCATGCTGGTCATCATCCTGCGGTACATAATTATAAGGTATTTTAGGTGTAGCGAATAGCAGGGCATTATGCTCAATGTCAATTACCTTATCAGCATACTCGGCTTTGTTTTTTCCACTGATCACGCTTATCTTATAATAAGCCCTACGGTTGTAAGGCATCACCTTTTTATTCTGGCGAGCCAAAACATCCTCAATCCTGAACACATTGAAATGCCCGATTTCTTTATTGATCCCTTCCGGGATCAGGCTTGCTGTATCCTGATAAAAACTTTCGAGTGTCTTAATTTCCATATTACCTGTATTTGCAAAATTCAAATATAGGCAAAGGTACTAACCTTGGTTATAAAATCAAAACTCAGTGGTCTCCGTAATCAAAACCATCGCAGAGACCACTGATAATTATCTGCCCCGTTCTCTTCTAACCGGAGCTACCGGGTTACGCGGATCAGGTTTGGTAACCAATTTATACTCATTAGGTGGTTCAACACCTAGCAAATTCTTCACAAAATAATCCCATCGGCGGCGCATCATATACGGCGAATATTCCAAGCCATAACCATGCGGACTATTCGGGAAAACCACCAGATCATAATTCTTATTAGCCTTTTCCAAAGCCTCAACAACCAGCAAAGTATTCTGCGGTGGTACATTGTCATCCATTAAACCATGCGCTAGCATCAGTTTGCCTTTCAAATTTTTAGCATACTTCTCATTAGCCTGCGCATCATAATCCGAATTCGCCGCTAAGCCATCATAGCGTTCGCCCCAATCATCCTCGTAGTTGCGGTTATCATGGTTCCCCGATTCTGATATCCCCACCTTGAAAAAATCAGGATACCTGAACATTGCCGTAGCCGTGGCAAAACCACCACCGGAGTGCCCCCAAATACCAACACGACTAGTATCCATATAAGCATATTTAGCTGCCAGTTGCTTAATGCCCGTGATCTGATCCGGCAAAGTATTCTCGGCCATATTACCATAGCTCATATCATGAAAGCTCTTTGAGCGTAGCGGGTTACTTGTACCTTCCAAAACGATCACAACAAAACCAAGCTCGGCCAATGCCTGATGATCACCTCTCGAAGCTGCAAAACCCCAGTTACCGCCCACGCTGCCACCTTGCGGACCGGGATAGATATAATCAATAACCGGGTACTTCTTATTTGGATCAAGGTTGGTAGGAGTGAACATCAACCCATAAATATCCGTAACACCATCATGTGCCTTAACCGAAAATGGAGTAAGCGGCTTCCAGCCCGTAGCGGTCAATCTCGAAATATCGGCCTTTTCTAAGATGCTGATCAACTTTCCATTCAATGTGCGCAACACGGTAACGGCCGGAACATTTGGTTTAGAGTAGCTATCAATAAAGTAAGCACCTGATGGTGATAGCGTAACCGCGTGATTACCAGCTTCCGGAGTCAGCGTGGTAAAATGTTTGCCATCAAAGCCAACACTACAAAGCTGTCCGAAATATGGGTTCTCTGCCTGGCGACCAACAGCTATAAAATAGATCGTCCGGGTCTTTTCGTCAACCTTGAGCAATTTGGTCACAACAAACTCACCCTTGGTTATCTGGTTTTTTACCTTACCGGATAAAGCATCGTACAAATATAATTGCCCCCAGTTATCTCGTTCCGAAAACCAAATGATCTCATTTGTTTTTACAAGATAACGCCAGTTGATGGCTCCCCAGCCCGATTCATACTGTGTCTTTACATTCTCCTCAAAAACTTTCCTAACCGCACCTGTTGCAGCATCTGCGATCCTGAATTTCTCTTGCTTATGATCACGAGAGGTAGAAACAAAAGCAAGCTGCTTACCATCAGTCGTCCAGTCGTTATCATCAAATGTACCGCTGCTCGATATATCATCGCTCAAAGTAGCCCTATGCGGGTCGGCCGGAATTTGCAGCTTAATAACCTTAGGTTCATCCACATTGATAATCACCCTGCTGATCATCGGTATCTCTTTATCTCCAGGCAATGGATATTTCCATTGCTTTAAAGTAGGCTTGCCAATCTCGGTGCTTACCAGGTACATGTCGCTCACATTACGCTGATCCTGCTTAAAGGTTGATATCTTTTTCGAATCCGGCGACCAGGCCAAAACAGGGGCTTCACTATGTTGCCAACCCGCATTGTCGGTAGCATAACCAAAATCTTTAACCCCATCTGTGGTTAGCTGGGTTTCTTTCTTGCTCTTTACATCTCGCACCCATAGGTTATAATCTTTAATAAAAGCAACCTTACTGCTATCTGGCGATCCAACAGTAGGAGGTGCTCCGTTTCCACCACGACCGCCACGTCTGCCTCCACCTGCACCACGCTCACCACGGCCTTGCGGAATGCTATCCCGTGTTAAAGCATAGGTAGCCAAATCACACTTCCATTGCCATTCATTGGTTTTAAAAGCAATGCCCTTACCATCTGCCGAATAAGTGAACGTAGTAAAAGGCAACATGGCGGCCGTATAAGTTTTACCCGCCGATGCCGATAATGCCGCCGCCAATTTCTGCTGGTCAAAAGGAGCGGAGCGGGTTCCCTTTGCGGGATTGATCAACACAAACTCGCTACCCTGCGCCGTCATCACCCTATACCAAAAACTATCGCCAGCCAACCAATTAGGTTTAACCGATGAGTGATCAATAAGGGCTTCGGTATTATAACTCAGCATGCGTTCGGCACGCTCATAGTCTTTGGTGGTTACAGGGCTTTGTTGCGCTTTGGCACTAAGAACCAATGCCAGCGGAATAGCCCCCAATAAAAATTTATTCATGGGAAATAATAATGTTCAGTTATAAACAACCAAGATAAGCACAATTTTTAATGTGTACCACTTGTATTAAAGGCTTTACAAAATTGGGATAGCTTAGAATTTATATGATCAGAATCTCACATAGTTCCGCTAATTTTAAAATCAGGCAATTTCATCGGTATTTTTATTTCAACCTTTTTCTCAACTACATCTATACCGGTAACTATCACTCTCCAATCATCATCAATATAGTCGCAGAACGCAGTGTTGATCAAATTACCACTCTTATCAAAAACATTAAGCGAAAGTTCTCCACGCATTTTATAAGATACAGCAAACGGCGCCTGATCAATTATTTTATGGAATATAATTGGGCCGCATAACTCAAATATTTTATCCCAGTTTAACACTCTTTGTTTACCGCTCAAATATCCAAAACCCCACTCGGTGCTTACATAAGGTATAATACCTATAACATCGTCACCAATATATAACTCTCCTAAAATGGTTTTCAGCTCCGTACCGTCCAGGTACAATTTGCCATACTCATACCTGTCATCAAATTTTATATCAGTTACCGGGATTCGCAATATCTTTCTGAGCTTATCAATTTCATAAGCAATGCTAAACTCTCTTTTTTCTGATGCAGACATAATAGAAGCGATTATAATTGCTTAATAAATAAGTCTTTTTGGTTAAACAATAAATTACAATTCTTACTCATTATACTCCACAAACACCTCATCCACATAGCACCACAACCAGTATTCACCAACTTCGGCCGAAGCCACAACCGGGTGCCCTTCGGCATGAAAATGCTTGGTCATATGGGTTTGTGGCGAATTATCGCAGCAAAGCGTAACACCGCAGGTTTGACAGGTACGCAGATGTACCCATTTGCCGTTATGCTTCACACATCCTTCGCAAACATGCTCTGTGCCAACTGTAACTTGTGTTAACGAGCTCAAATGCTCGCAAAGGTCTTGATTATTCATAGTATAGATTTTTAAATAGTAGCCAGGTATTGATGCACTTGTGTAACTGCCATTGCGCCTTCGCCCACGGCCGATGCCACCCGCTTAACCGAATTAAACCTAACATCGCCCGCCGCGAACGATCCCGGCACACAGGTTTCCAAATGATAAGGTAACCTGTCAAGCTTCCAGCTCGCCTGAAATTCGGGGAATTTCAACAGATTGCTACCCGTGATCAGGTAACCATTTACATCCCGTATAATATCATTCGCTGCCGCCCATTCGGTATTAGGGTTGCCACCAATGCAAATAAATAACTTACTGGTATCGTGCCAGGTTTCGGTTAATGTTTTGTTGTTGAATATTTTAATGCGGCCCAATATATCGTCGCCTTCAAGCTCTTTTACTTCCGAGTGGTACATCACTTCGATGTTACTAATCCCGGCAATACGCTTCACCAGGTAATCCGATAAGGTATCCGATAAATTCCCTTTTCTGATCACCATAAAAACCTTTCTGGCAAAACCCGAAAAGTAAGATGCTGCTTGCCCGGCCGAATTACCCCCGCCAATAATGTAAACATCTTTACCATGGCAAAAACAAGCCTCGCTGGCACCAGCGCCATAATAAATTCCTTTATGTAAAAAGCGTTCTTCGTGTGGCAGGTTCAGCTTGCCATACTCAACGCCCGTAGCGCAAATATTGGCTTTAGCAACCAGTGTACTACCATCTGTAAGATTAACGTGAATTTTGTTATCATAAAAGGTTCCATTAATGCCTTCTTGAAGTAATACAATTTCAACCCCAAACTTCAAAGCCTGTTGCCTTGCCCGCTCGGCTAATTCAGCACCTGATATCCCTTGCGGGAAACCCATGTAATTCTCAATCAACGAGCTTGTTCCCGCCTGGCCGCCAATGGCCGATTTTTCTATCAAAACCGTTTTTAAGCCCTCGGATGCCGCGTAAACAGCCGCGCTCAACCCCGCAGGACCGGCACCATAAATACTCAGATCATATTCCTGGTAAGTTGGTTTATTGATCCAGCCTAAATGCCCGGCAACTTCTTCCAGCGTAGGATTACAAACCAACACCCCATCAGGAAATTCAACAGTAGGATAGTTGCCCGCATTACGGATAACATCCAGCTTATTTGCCGGAATATCATTAACCTCATCCAGATCAACCCACTCAAAATCAACCACGCTCCGGTTCAAAAAATCCCGTATCGGGTACATTTCCGGCGAATCCGGACTACCATATAATTTAAGCTTGTTCATTATGGGCTAAGATAATGATTTGATGGCTTAGTTTATCCGCAGCATCCACAAATCAAAAAATAGCATGGGGTGTCATGCTGAGGTACCCGAAACATGGAGCAAGGGCCTAATCGCGAGTTGTATAACAACCAATTACCAAATTCTACAAAAATCACCTATCTTACATCTTGATTAAACCAAACCCCTGATTATTAATCAAACTCAAAACTAATTGATTTTAAAATGAAAACCCTAATCACATTCTCAATCGCGCTGCTATTCAGCACCGTGGCCTTCTCACAAGACATTGCCCAGACCCTCAAAAGCCGGACTCCCGAAGAAAAAGCCGTAACCCTAACCATGATCATGAAAAGCAAGCTGAATCTGGATACGGCCCAAACAACTAAAGTAAAAGCCATCAACTTAAAATACGCCCAAAAAACCAAAGAAGCGACCCAAGTTGACGGACGCAAATTTGCCAAATTTAAACAGTTGCGTGATATCCAAAAAGATAAAGATGCCGAGTTGAAAGGTGTGCTCAATGCCGATCAATTCAAACAATATCAGGCTCTTGAAGAAGAAATGAAGGAAAAGATGAAAGAGAAAATGAAAGAACGCAAACAATTATAAACCATGAAATTAAGATTTTTACTTCTCGCTTTCACGACATCATTGTTTATCGGCAAAGCCAGCGCCCAGCACGATTTTAAAAAACTGGATGCCTGGTTGGATACACACACATCAGAAATGGGTGGCCGTAGTTACCTGATGATTTATCAAAACGGACAAGTGGTTTACTCTCACGGCGTAAGCCAACTGAGCCGCATTCAAAAAGCGGTTTACCAAATGGCCGCCCAAAAACAAGGCAAGGCTGCCGATTTGGGTGATTACTCCGCCAGTAAACGCCAGGCCATTGCCAGTTGCAGTAAATGGCTAAGCGCCGCTTTGGTAATGACCTTTGTTGACGAAGGCAAACTTAAACTAACTGATACCGTAGGCAAATACATTCCAGTCCTTAGCAAAAGCGGTAAAGGCGGCATCACCATAGCGCAATGTCTTTCTCATCAAACAGGCATCAAAACACCACCCTTAAAAGAAAGCATTCAGGAAATGCGTGGCGAAAATAGCATGGACGATGCCATGGCCGATTTAGCCAAAATGGATATGGAAGGCCAGCCCGGCAAAACCTTCCATTACAGCAATGCCGGTTTGCAAATAGCCGGAGCCATTATCGAAAAAATAAGCGGCAAAAGTTTTGAAACGCTTTTCGCCGAAAGAATTGCCAAACCACTCGGCTTGAAAAATACTGATTTCGACCATGCCAAAGTTGCCTTGCCAGCAGGCGGAGCCTACAGCACGCCCGAAGATTACCTCAACTTTTTAGTGATGATATTGAATAAGGGAGTTTACAATGGTAAGCGCATCCTGAGTGAAAACGCCATTCACGAAATGCAGATCAACCGTATCACTGCCGATGTAAAAGTAGCCTATTCGCCCGCCGAAGCAGGGGATACCGGTTACGGTTTTGGCGAGTGGGTGTACAAGGGTGCCTTAAATGAACCAAGCCAAGTGGTAAGCAGTCCCGGTCTGTTTGGTAGTTATCCGGTAATTGATAATAAAAACAAGTATGCGGCTTTTTTAATGACATTCTACTTCAACAACACCGGCAGGCAAGCACGATATGCAGAGTTGAAGAAATTGATTGATGAAGCCTTAAAAAGTTAAGACATTAAAAACTTGGTAGATGCATTAAAAATGCTGTTCCAGGTTTTAACGCTATCGTTAAAATTCAGCCGCATGGCTTTGTAGGCCCAGCGTTTAATAATGCGTAAAAAGCTGCCTGTACTAAATTTGATCTTTTTATAATCCACATTCTCCAGCACCTGCACGCCCTCGGTAGCCCAAAGACGCCCTTTATTGGTATTGGATACATTGGCATGATACCAGCGGAAATAGTTCAACTTTTCGCTGGTATAGATCAGGTTGCTGTGGTGCAACATGCGGGTATAAAATATCCAGTCGCCGCAGGCTTTATACTGGCTCAGGTTTTTAACTGCCTTGATCGCAAGGTCTTTCCGGATGATGGCCGAGCTCGCGTTTTGAATAGTGCAGTGATCGCAAAGCAATTTAACCTCTTCGAGCCCGCTTCTAAAAAACGACTCTTTATAAATAGATAAATTTTCTTTTTCTTCCGAGTTTTGATCAACCCAATGTGAGTTGCTGAAGGCGATACCAATATTATCACCTTCTTCGGCCAGTTTAACAAGGGTTTCTAAAAAGTGGGGATCAGCGTAATCGTCGCTTTCAGCAATCCATATCCATTTGCCCGTAGCCAATTGCATGCCCTTTTCCCATTGCGCGAAAGTGCTGCCGCTGTTTTTTTCGTTGTAAACAATATGGCTTACCTTATGGATATGCTTATAATGTTCAATAACTTTAACACTATCATCCACCGATTTATCATCCAGAATAATTAGCTCAAAATCCCGGTAGGTTTGGTTCAATATGCTATCCAACCGCTGTTTTAAATACACCGAATGATTGTAATTGGGCACTATAACCGATACCTTATGCTCCATTTAAAAGCTTTTTAATAAACTTTAACGGGCTTAGTAAAGTATGCCCAACCTTATAAGATGGCGAACGCTTAATATCTCTCGTTACATCCGCCTTAACCGTCTCCGTCACCAAGTCCTGAAAGGCTGCGAATTGTTCCTTCAATACGGGTTGTCCGTCAAAAAAAGTAGTTTTAAAATGCGGTAGGTCACTGTCAGACGCCAGCCCGATCAGGTACACAGCCTCCAGTTCAGCTTGCTTAATTTCAGCATAACCACCCTGGTACATCGTGATCTGCTCGTTACTGGTAGTATCCAAATCTGGCACCATTACCGATCCAAAAAATGATTTCTGTCTTAAATAAAAAGTATTCTTAAAATACTGGGCCAACAAACTCTTAAACTCATCCGCATACAATTCCTTCACATGGAAAGGGTTTTTATAACCCGTTTTATCAGTATAGTACAGCTTATCCGGCGACGATATCATCAGCAAACCGCCGGGCTTTAATACCCGTTTAATTTCCTGCATCATTTTATCATGCTGATCGTGGTGCTCAATGGTTTCAAAACTCACCACCACATCAAAATAAGCATCATCGCAGGGTATTTCCGCCGCGCTACCGGTTAAAAATCGAAGATTACTGTTGCGGTATTTTATTTTGGCATTGCCAACCGTAACATCGTCAATATCAACGCCAACAACCTCCGCCGCTAAACCAGAAAGAAGGTTAGAGCCGTAGCCTTCCCCACAGGCAATATCTAAAACTACCTTACCACCAACAATATCTAAGGCCTGAGCATACCTGTGTAAGTGTTCATTAGTGTTTTCGTTATGGATAAACGTCCCTAACCTTTCTCCGGTCCAATTCTTTTTATCAGTCATGTTATATCTAATTATACCCGTTATTGCGGGCAGTTATGGCTGCCGGGTGTTGCCGGGTTATGTTATTAAAACGTTTGGCTACTTTGCTTGCCCATTTTATGCTGGTGATATCAATCAACCTGTAAAACACCCAAGCCAGCGCAAGCGATAGTATCAATGTAAGTACAAATAAAATAGCCAGACTCAAATAGGTGCTATGATCAAATCTGAGGTAAGCCCAAGATGTAAAAGCACACATAAAAGGCCAGTGAAGTAAGTACAAACCGAAAGAGATCTGCCCCAGCTTATTCAACACCGGCTGGCACATGGCTTTGGCCACAACATCAATTCTCAGTGTGATCACGATAATCGCGATACATAAAAAAGAACTCGTCACATCTAAATATTCCGGACTTTTATAAGGGATGTATTTAACAACGCAATAGTATATCAAAAAAAGGATCAGGCTCGTAATCTGGTTTCGAAGTATAAAGTTGTTCACCTTATTGCTGATGTAATAAATAATACTGGTTTGATGCTTAACCGAAAAATCGAAATCCGATAGGTAATATCCAAACAAAAAGCTGCAAAGCCAATACATTTTCAGAGCCAGCACAACACTAAATATTACCGCGTAAAAATAGCTCCGGTTGCCCGATAAGCCGATCACACCAAATAAACCGAAGCAAAATATGGAGCCGTAAAACTCGCGCTCAATAGTCCACAATGGCCCATCGTAACTATCGGCGTAGTTGTAGTTGAAAAATGTGTCCCACATAGAATTCTGAAACGCTCCCCAAAACGAAGGCGGAAAGGCGTATAAATTTTGCTGCCTTACATGAGTAGTAACTTCCCTTACGTAGATAAATCCAAAGCGGTATAAAAAGTAACTGAAAAATATAGCACCCGCGCAAGGAATCATCAATCTTACATACCGCTTTACCGTGCTCGATAATAAGTTTTCCCTACTGGTTAGCTCAAAAAACTTTTTAAATATCACATAAGCGCTCAAAGCCCAAAATACATGCAGAAACATGGTACCGGTCAATTCAAAATCAATCATGTAAACAATAAAGTTGGCTACCTTAGCTGGCATAAAACCCTGAAACCATGCCGTTATGAGGTGGTAATATTGTGGAAAAAACACGATCTGGAAATGGCACATAAATACAATAAGGCAGCCAATGCCCCTAACGCCTTCCAGTTGATGTATTTTTTTCATTCGGTATGCTTATTCTTTTAGTACTGTAGTAATCCGATATCAGCCTATATAAAACTGATATCAGGCATAATATGGGCACCCCAGCTGTGGTGCCATTTAGGTATCATAAAATGGTTGTTAGCGCTATCGGGCGTAATAGTAAAGCCCGGATAATCCCACACCACATCCTCATTATTTAAAGTTTCATCTAAAGCCAGCGCGGTAATAAACTTATAATCACCTGGCACCACATTAGTAAAGGGTACTTTGATGTTGATATGGTTTACTCCCTTTTTTAGCGGTTCTTTGTTATTGAGCAGGATAGAACCCACTTTGTTATCAAAAGTATCGGTAATGGTCATCCCGATGATGTAACTATCCTGATGAGAATCGGATATTACTTCGCACTGCAAAACAATAGCATTGTTAAAAGGAACAATAGGGCTATTTACTGTTATCGAATTAAAAAAGATAGGCTTATGCGAGTTAGGTTTAAAAGCCGTCAGCTTCCCGTTATAAAACGAAGCGTACTTATTGGCAACTTCTTCAATATCGCCCTGCATGGCCAATTTACCACTGTTTAGATAGATTCCTTTGTTGCAAAACGAGCGTACCGCTTCTAAATTATGGCTCACAAACAAAACCGTGCGCCCGTCGCCCCGGCTTATCTCGTCCATCTTATTGATACACTTTTTCTGAAAGCGCGAATCGCCAACAGCCAACACCTCATCGATGATCAAGATCTCGGGTTCCAAATGGGCGGCTACGGCAAAGGCCAGGCGCATATACATACCGCTGCTGTATTTTTTTACAGGGGTGTCTAAAAACTGCGCTATCTCGGCAAAATCCACGATCTCATCAAATTTCTTCCTGATCTCGGCGCGCGACATGCCTAGTATCACACCATTCAAAAAAATATTCTCACGGCCGGTCAGCTCCTGGTGAAAACCTGTACCCACTTCAAGCAAACTCACCACATGCCCCGTAACCTTTGCATAACCTTCCGATGGCTCGATGATCTTGCTCAGTATCTTCAATAGCGTACTTTTACCAGCGCCATTGCTGCCTAAAATACCAACCCGGCTGCCACGTTCAATGTCGAAACTCACATCCTGTAAAGCCCAAAACTTTTCGCTCGTTTGAACATTGTTTTCTTGCTGAGGCGATGACTTCGAGAACATCCGCTTAAACTGATGCGTGATCGTTTCGCGTAAATTAGCATTCGCATCCCGGCCATTTTCATGGGATATGATGTAATTTTTCGATAAATCGCGTACTTCTATAATCGTATCAGCCATTTTTATATTCTAAATATCATCTACAAAATTCTTCTCCATCTTCCTGAAGTATCTTAGCCCGGCTACCAGTAAAAACAAGGTGATCACTATGGATATTATTAATCCGGGCCAGTACAGTGTATCATCCAACAAGCACCACCTAAAACCATCAACAATACCGGCCATAGGGTTTATAGAATACCATATGCGCCAATGTGCCGGAATGCTTTTACTACTGAAAGCCACAGGCGTTACATACAAGCCCACCTGTATTACAAAAGGTATCAGATGTCTAAAATCTCTGTACTTTACATTCAATGCTGTTAAAAACAAACCAACACCCAAAGCGCTGGCAATTAATAGCATAATAAAAAAGGGAAGTAATATAATTTGCCAGCCGGGAGCAAATTGAAACCAGATCATCATGGCGATGATGATCACAAAAGCGACCATAAAATCAACCAGACTGGTTACAATCGAGCTTAGCGGGATGATAAGCCTCGGGAAATAAACCTTAGATATTAATCCCGCGTTACCTATCACACTGTTGGATGTTTCGCCCAATGCCGAAGCAAAAAACTGCCAGGGCAGCATCCCCGCCGAAACCATTAATATATAAGGCGCTGCCGATGGGTTTTGCAACTTGGCTATCCGGTTAAACACAACCGTAAAAATAATAGTAGTAACCAGCGGACGAATAATCCCCCACGAAGCACCCATTACAGTTTGCTTGTATCGTATCTTAATATCACGCCAGCTTAGTATATATATCAGTTCGTGATAGTTCCAGAGCTCTCTCCAATAGTTTTTTTTAGTCATGTATAAGTATTACTGCTGTTTGAGCGCTTTTTGCCATTTCTTTTCGTAATTATAAAATGGCTTGATGTATTTCATATAAAAGAACTTAAAGAAGGAGCGGAGCGGCAACCGCTGGTCGCGCTCGTAAACCAAAAACTGCGGATACAGGTTTCTGTAAGCCCTTTGTACTTTTTTGGCGTGCTTTTCGTAAACGTAATCAACCACGTTATCGTAGTTCTCTTTCACGTTTTTATTAGCGAGGAGCGATGTAGCGTTTACCCGGTAATCAAACAACACCTCGTTCACAAACTGAAATTTATAGCCAGCCGCGCCTGCACGGATCCAAAACTCCCAGTCTTCAAAACCCATTAATACTAAGGCTTCGTCAAAGCCACCAACGCCTTCCCATACTTTTTTGCGCATTACACTGCACATATCAATATAATTGGTCAGCAAAATGCTGTTCATATCAAACGGACCTGCCTTAAATACATCTCGGGTGATATCTCCAAAAAAATGAGCTTTTCCATGTACAACATCGGCCTTTCCCTTTTTTAGTATGCGCAACGCTGTTGTTATAAAACTGGGGCGTAGTTTATTATCACTATCTAAAAATAGCAAATTAGGGGCCTTGGATGCTTTTACGCCCGTATTGCGTGCCGCTGCCGGCCCACGGTTTTGCTGGTGTATAACGGTACAGTTATCGATATTAAGCTCTTCCAAAAAATCAAGGGTAAACTTTTCGGTTGATCCATCATCAACAATGATGATCTCGTGATCTATCGTTTTAATATTTTTAGACGCGCGGATGCTATCTAAAGCTTCGCCCAGATACGCGCCCGAGTTGTAACATGGAATTATTATTGAAATGTCCATAACAGCTTATTTAAAATCTTGCGCGATGCCATAATGGCTATATAACCCAAAAAGTAGGATCCACCTTTGTATTTAAGCGCCATACTGGTTTTGTTCGAAAAATGGTTAATATACTCTGGGTGCTCGGTCCAGTTACCGCTCACGCCACCCAAATCAAAGCGGGCAATCAGTTTATCCACATACACCGGTTGCACATCTTTACCAAAAGTTTTCAGGTTAAAATCCCAATCGGCACACACTTTATATTGCGTGTCATACAACTTATCCGCAAAAAGTGATTTGTGGTAAAATATAGATTGATGGCAAATGCAGCGGCTCAATAACTGGTCGTATTGGTAATTGGCATAGCGCTCAGTTGTGTCGTTCGATGTGATCACATCGCCATAAATAAACTTACTCTCCGGATTGGTTTGAATAGCGTTATTAATGGTTGATAAGATGTTTGCGTCATATAACTGGTCATCACTACCCAAAAAGTACAGCCAGTTACCGGTAGCATTTAAAACACCCTTATTCATGGCATCGTAAATACCGTTGTCCTTTTCGGATATAATATTTATGCGGCCCGTAATACTGTACGATTGGGCTATCTTAACCGTATCGTCAGTTGATGCACCATCAATAACCCAGATATCATACTCGTTGTAAGCCTGATTAAGTACGCTTTTTATACACGCACCAATAGTTTTGGAGCTGTTAAAGGTTGGTATTATTATGGAGAAAGTATTCATAAGCTATATCCAAAGTTTTCAATAAAAGGTTTCCAAAAAGTAACGTTGTATCGCCACCAGGCATGGCAGCCCATGGGTAAAGTGTAATCATTCATTTTAAACAGGGTTTCGGGTTTAACCTCAAAACTGAATTTTGCGGCATCGGTTATAGTTGATACCTTAAAATCATTAACAGTTTTGGCCATCAGTTCAGCTATTATCCAGTCTTCGTTAAGCAGATTGGCACCCTGTAGTGTGGCATTTTCGGTGGTGAAAAGATTGACTACTTTACGTAATTGTTTTTTAGCGAACCGTATGTAGCGGTTAGTGCTGTATTGCTGTTCTTTTGTAGGGTCTTTATAATAGATAAGTTTAATGCCCTTTTTGATAGCATCTATCCGGCGCAACGAGAAGCCCGAGTTTCCAACTTTAACCACCTCGTCGCCAAATTTTTCTCTATCGGGATTGTCCCAGCCTTCAAACCAGGGGGCACCTATATAATCGTAACCTTTTTCGCACCAAAAATTAAGGTCGTCCTTAAAAATAAAAGCGTCAAGCTCATAGGTTAACAGGTATTTATAATTGGGAAAAAGATTATAAAAATAATTGCTCAGCTTTAGTTTGTTGTAGTTTAATAAGCTTGATAGCCAAAACGGGTCAATATTTTTTACCTGTAAACGGGGAATTACATTTTCGTACTGGCTCAAGTCCATATCTTGTGGTGCAACAATGTAAATGGGGTGGTTACCTAAAATTCTGAAACACTGCTCAAACGAGATCAGTTCATATTGGGCCGGGTTTGGCTTATGTATGGGTATAACAACTACACATTCTCGCTTTATCATCTTCACCGTTTATTGCTTTTACGTATTCAAAAAAGTATCATAATAGTCCGGGAGCGAGATTATTATTTATACCTGTTATACCAATTTAACGAGTAATATTTTATAGGGTTTATATATTATCTCAATAGTTAAACTTACATGGCGAACACCCGTTTTCACATGGTGAATCTTTTTTGCAATCCGTTTAAATTATTGTTTTGATGATTTTATGTTCGGTTCAAAAACTTATTTAGATGATTTAAATCATGTTTTAATTGTACGGATAAATTATAGTCTGTATCCAAATTTCTCGATATACGGCTTCCAGAAATCAAAATTATAGCGCCACCAGGCATGGCAACCCATAGGTAAGTGCTGTCCATTCATATCAAATAATACTTCTGGCCCAACCTCAAAACTAAATTTATAAGCATCGGTAACTGGGGCCAGTTTAAAGTTTTTGGTACTGGCCGACATGTAGTTTACTATAATAGTATCCTCTTCTACCATAAAATCAGCATCCTGTATCGATCTGTTTTCGGTATGAAACAATGATCCTATGTAAGTAAACACCCCGATTACGCTCAATATTGCCGATTTATACTTCTGCATCCAGGCCTGCTTTTTAATAGCATTATATTTTGATGGCGGAATGATGTGAACATGCTTAATCCCTTCTTTGATTGAAGCAATTTTGCGCAGTGAAAAACCGGAGTTCCCTGGACCATACATTTTACTCTCCACAGGGTCGTTATCCTGAAACCAAGGCGCCCCAATATAATCGTATTCTTTACTGCACCAGTATTCCAGGTCGTCTTTAAATATAAAGGCGTCTAACTCGTAGGTGAGCATATAAGTATAATCATCAAAAAACTGGTAAAAAAAATTACTCAGCTTAAGTTTGTTGTAATATAAGCGGCTCGAGAGCCATTTTTTACTTACCGATATCACATCAAAATCGGGCACTAATTGTTCGTAGCGACTTAAATCAATACCGGCAGGGGCAACAACATATATCTGGTAACCATTTAATACCTCAAAACATTGTTTGAACGATATTAACTCATAGTAGGATGGGGTGGCGCTATGTACAGGTATAACTACAACGCAGCTCTTGTTAAATTGGGATTGGCTCATACAGTTAAATTGGATTAGTACCGGGTTTAACGGCTTAAAAATTTAACTAGTTGCAATATTAGCTACATAGCATAAACCTCATGGCGAATGCCCGTTTTCACATGGTGAAATTTTTGACGACAAGTTATGATCTGGATTTTACTAATATATCCTAGCGTACCATTCCTATCTCTAAATAGGAGAATAGGATAAATAATTTATTTGTAACAACTTTTTGACAAAAGAAAATAGCGATAATAGGTCTTAATAAGCATCTAAATACTTGTATTTTAAGTAACCAACTCAAATCTAAATACAGTGTTAACCTACAATTAAAAACGAATTACTTCTTTCCAATATCAAAAAATAATTATCGATATTAGGACTCGGATACCAATTGTAAAGCTGACCTTGCAATTTGTATTCAATTTTGTGTTTAAATTCTTAGTGTTTTTGCCTTATTAAATATTCATTGTATTTAATACATTTGGTATAGTCTTAACTGGCTATATTAAACCTTACAATAACTATTCAGCTTAATAACTAATTTTAACAGAAGATACTGTGAAGTTCTTTTTTTTCACTGCACAAAAAGAACGGAAGATCAGGATGGGATTTAACTAAAGAGGTAGTATATTGGGCCTGATTGTTTATTAATTTTTTTGAAGCTATACTATGCTAAATTGTTATGTTGTAGATGATGAGCTACATGCGCTAAATGTTATATCTGATTATATCGCCCGCACTCCAAATACCAGTTTGGTTGGGAGATGTGATGACCCGGTGGCTGCCCTGCAAGAGATAAACGATATTATGCCTGATATCGCTTTTGTGGATATTGAAATGCCCAATATTTCGGGCCTGGAATTTAGTAAACTTGTTCGGAAAGAGATCTCCATCATTTTCACCACGGCCCACCCTAATTTTGCTGTAGATGCTTTTGATTATGGCAGCTACGATTTTTTACTGAAGCCTATTAAATACGAGCGCTTTTTAAAAAGCATACAAAAGGTTGCCGAGATACGTAAGAGCCTGAGCCTGAGTCATGATATGCTCACTCACTCTCAAAAAGATCACATCTTTATCCAATCAGGGCTTAAAGGACAAATGATCAGGATCAACCTCGAAGATATCATCTACATCGAAAGTTTAAACAATTACATTATCATTCACCTTAGCAACGAAAAATATATCGTTTACCTCACCCTTAAAGAAACTATAGAAACACTCCCGTCCAATTGGTTTAGCCGTATTCACAAATCTATCATCGTAAATGACGATAAGATCAAATCTATAGAAGGTAACAGGGTAATTATTGACGACAAAATAAAACTTGCGATAGGTAGTACTTACAAAGACTCTTTTTTGGAAAAAATATCCAAAAATCTGGTTAAAAGAAAACTGTCTTCGTAAATTGATAATAGTAAAGGCTTATACCTTGTGGTATCAGGCTTCACTATTATCAAAATTATATGCTTATAAGGTAACTACAATGGTAGTAGCAATTGTAGGATCGCTTGTTGGTACGGTTTTATCATAGTTGATATCGGCATTTACTTTAGTATCAGCATTTTTGAATCTGAATAACGATTTAGTTTGTGGTTGCATTGATTTTGCGATATTTTTTTTCATAACTTTTTTGATTTGTTATGAGAAAATTACCTCCAAAATACCGCTGGCTGAATTTTATTACGCTAACTGGTTTATGGCTAAGTTGTACAATACTATTTGAATGGCATTTCTAAATTTCAGTTTACTAAATATGAAAAAACGGACAATCGTACTGATGCATATTTTAGTATGGAGCCTGTTCATCGCTTACGAAATCTCTTTCATTTATTTCAGTACGCCCTCCAAACTGCAAACGTTCACATTATATTGTTATGCATATGGTAAAAACATATTGCTGTTTTATGCTAACTTATGGTGCCTTAACTTTTGTTACGTAAAAAGAAAAAGCAATTACCTCTACTTTATAGTATTAGTTTTTGAGCTTTGCCTATATGTATTTGTACATTGTATTTTATATAAAATAAGTATTAGCTGGGATGTCGCTATAACTGAGCTGATAACAGTTAAATTGGTTATACAATACCTTTACCGCGCATTTTATTTTATAAGCTTTAGTTTAGGCTATTGGTTTGTGCTGCAGTTATTGCGCAGTAATAACCTGATCAATAAAATGCAAAGCAGGCAGTTAATGCAGCAAAAGCGCAGTGCCGAGTTGGAGCGTAACCTTATCAAAGCGCAAAATGCTTATTTAACATCGCAAATAAACCCGCACTTGCTGTTCAATACACTCAATTTTATTTACAGTAGTTTGTATGAGGTTTCGCGTAAATCGGCCGAAATCGTGGTATTACTATCAGATATGATGCGGTATTCCCTAACCGAGATTGGCGAAGATGGGAAAGTTGAGTTATACAAAGAAGTTGAACATATAGAAAACATGGTTCAGCTAAACCAAGCTCGCTTTAACGATAAACTAAATGTGAAAATTTATCTGAGCGGTGATTTTGAAGTAAGAGTTATCCCATTGGTTTTTTTAACCTTTATCGAGAATATATTTAAGCATGGCGATCTGAGCGATCCGGAGTGCCCGGCCCTGATCAATATTAGCTACCACAACAATATTCTCGATTTTTACACCTCTAATAAAGTACGTAAAGTAAACATTAATAAAGGGCACGGAATTGGCGTTGAAAACTCCATCACTCGTTTGCAAATGGCCTATCCCGATAGGTATAAATTAAAAAATGAGGTAGTTAGCGATCAATATATTACCAGCTTGGTTATCGATTTTAATTAGATAATGCATTGATTT
>Ga0116227_10003710_pt1 | contig 33800 bp, 26 predicted proteins | sample S1TSphgellanicum_FD_89693 | JGI IMG/M metagenome (GOLD analysis project Ga0116227, IMG submission 89693) | Host-associated microbial communities from peat moss isolated from Minnesota, USA - S1T2_Fb - Sphagnum magellanicum MG | ecosystem: Host-associated > Plants > Peat moss > Unclassified... | reverse complement strand
GTTCTTCTTCCTTCCCTCTACCTCTTGCACTTTCTCTCTCTTTCTCTCTTTCTTTCCTTCCTGTGCATACCATCCTGTCTCCAGATGATCTTCGCACTCAGAATCGGCAATGCAAAAAGAGCATACCGAAGGTTAACGGGAGAATAAAAACAGAACACCAACGCACATTTCGTAAATACACAAATCTGAAATACGGATACAAATCGAACTACGTAGCCGTTCAACGTCAAGGTCATCGTGCACCTACCACTCTCTTACCAAATGGTTAATTACTACCTACCGTCCTCGTCCTGATGCCCGGAGAAACACAGGGCCTACGTGGTTGGGGCTGCAGTTATTATAAGCCCGGGCGCTTCACCTTTACTGCCATACAACTGTTGTTCCATTCCATTCAAGAGGGCACCTGCTCTTTTGCTACACCTTTTCCTCCCTCCCCAAGAAGTTAAATTGTTAGCATGTGCAAGTCTTGCTATATTTAGCTAATGTCCGTTCGAATTAAAGGGAAGCTTCACAACGTCCTCACTATATTTGGCTACTGTCCGTCCAGATTCAGGGGAAGCTTCATTCTTCCTTTACTATATGTAATATTAAGTAATAGAAAAATGTTAATATTATGATTAATAAACAGCCTTCCCTTACCTTAAATTTTGGAAACATTATTCATCATAGTATTTCACTTTCATCAATTAATCACACTATTGATATTAAATAACCTTAAATAAAAAGATGATTTTATTACAACCTATTAATGATAATGATGTTGTTACTTGGCAACGTTGCGTGAATGACATGTAACTTTGCCTGAATGGCAATGTGCTTGAATGGTTTGTGTATGCCACCATTAATGTTGCAAATTGTGAGTTTTGGGTGAAGTGGGTTGAATGGAATTAATTCCAAGATTGTGGTACCACCATTATATTACACATAATCATGTTCAAGATTTTGGCAACATTGTCAAGATTCTTATTTTTTTTATTTCATTTTTTTCACAAAGAGTTATGACTTTGTTTAAGCAAGTGTTGCAACTCATCACAAAGTTCCATTGCCCACATTCTTGCCTTGATGCAGTTACATTTGATTTCACTCTATGATAATATTATGTGCAACTTTAGTGTTTTTTTTAATTTTGTGACTTGCAAGTAGTGCTCATGGGGAAAAAATGAAAAATGACATTTTTCTACATCAAGATTTTTTGTTTGATGGTGTTGGTAGTTCAAGTTTACCTAATAAATTGCAAGGCATTATAGAAGTGGTAGTTGATGATGTTGCTTTAGAAGTTGAAGTAGTTTGGAAAGTGAGATTTTCTACTCTCACTATGAACCAATACAAGTGAGCATCACACTATCACAACTTTGTTGTATGGGATTTTTTTTCAATTGAATGGTGAAGAAGTTGAAAGTATCATTGATCCTAAGGTACTTCAAATGATGTGGTGCTTGTTTTCCCATTATGTGGCATCAAGTTCAAGCTCCCATAACCCATTTCTTTGGTTGAAACAACACATTACAAAAAAGGCTTAGTGCAATATACATCAACCCATGGAATAATCTTAATGAAGAAACACATTGAACATGCACATGAAGCTCACTTGAAACAATAAATGGTAAAACCAAAAGTTGTAATAGTTATTGCAATTGTTGATTCAACGAAAGAACAAGAGAAGAAATGAATATTTGTGAATCCAATAAACATAGCAAAATATTTTGGATCATGTTTCCTTACAAGAAAAATGATCCACAACAATGCTGATTTTTTAACAAGCCTTGTGCTCTTCATAACAAGAGGATGTGTTCCATTTTTTATGTGCAATAACCCATGGTTTTGGTGCATGTGCTGTTATTATAATGTGATTCAAAGGTGAACTTTCCATCTTTAAAGTCATGAGTAAAAGAACATATTCTATTGATGTTGTCAAAGACTATGGAAAAATATGTCTTGCCAACACTAATTACTTGTGTTATAATAAGCATCACATTTGATATTTGGATGTCCAAGACCGGTTGTTAATTTTTGTAAACAACAATTGAGTGCTAAAACACATCACAATTGGTTTATTTGAAACACATAATATTTCTCAAACAACTCTTGCTAAAATTGTGATACCTTTCTTAATTCAATTTCAATTCATTAATAAGTTATTAACTTATGTTAAGGATGAAAGAAGTAATTTGAACACCCTTGAAAATGGTCTGGTAGTTTCAACTACCACAAGTTATAAGCTATTATAGTTGGGGAAACCTTTTGAAGGTATATGTTTTGACCATGTGATGAACAAGGTGTGCCAATATCAACTATGAGTGAAAAGGTGTGTGCATCAATGAAAGAAATTTCTATCAAAAGAGCCCAAATAGTGTTGCAAAAAACCATAACCTAAATAAAGAAAAATGGGAAAAGGTGCACCAAGATTGAAACAAAAGTTGTGTTAAAGTAAGTCTTCCTTGTCACAAACTAAAAACTCCAATGAAAATGTGTTTCGCATCACATTTCTTTTGTTTCAAAAGACACTTGAATACACTTTATTGTTACCAACATTAAAGTCTTTAATTGCATATATACAAAAGTTTCCAATGGTTTTACTAAAGCTATAGCAAGAACAATCACAACAATTCTAAATCCAATAGTTTAATAATGCGTCTTGAATCAAATGCAAAAATATTGACTTTTATCTTATGCCCTAGTTATTGCAATGTTGATCTTGGTCAAGTTATAAGCAAAGGAACAAGTTGTAAAATGTCAAATCCATCACTCCAATGCACTGACTTTGACTTTAAACTTGATATTTTGTATTTTTGTATTGCATGCATGGTTGTCAAAACTCTCACTCCATTCCTTGAATTTTGAATTTTACAATGAAGGCACACAACATGCTTATAGTTATGTTGGATTCACATTACAAAGGCTTGCATGTTTGCAAGAATTCATTGGTTGGGAATGTGCTTAAAGGGTGATGCAAGATTACAATAGGGAGTTCATTCTTCCACTCTTCATAAAGGTTTCACAATTTTTGGTTCCACATTGTAATCATACACCTATTGAAATTGAAGAAATATATGACAATTATTTATTTGGTGTTGAAGCTTCAAATGAAAAGGCAACACATGCCTTGTTAGTGAAGGAGCTTTCATTGTTTAAAAGAGTTGTTATTAACACTGATGAAGTTGCAAAACCTTTAGAGTGGTGGAAAAGTAATAAAGCTTGATTTTTGGTTATGGGAAATGAATTCAACAATTTTTGGCAATGCATGGTTTTCAAATCACTATGAGAATAAAAGGGTTATTTTGCAACCAGCCTTGCAACTCAATTTTTGAATGGTAAAAGACACTTGCAAATCATTGTGTTTATACATTGTGAGTGCTAACAAACAAGTTGTATGAATTGCAAAGTTACAACTCATTGTATATACAATGCAACTCATTGTAACTCAATTGCAACTCTATCAAAACAATTCATTTTCAACTACTATGCAACTTCATTATAACTGCACCCATGATGTCATGCTAACATTATTAATTGTTATCCATATATTAAAATTTTACATGTGGCATTATGAAAATTTTTGGACATAAAATTTATTTTCTTTTTGAAATATTGATCTCCATCATCTATTATGATTATTAATGATGGTCTGAAATTATGACACATGACATATAAATATATATTTTAATAGCTAGGTATATCATACATACCATGGGTAGGTAGGTTGGTAGGTTTTAAGACCTACATACCTACATATTTATTTAGGACCTGCCAACCACCTACCTACTTACATAGGTAGGTAGAAAAATAGGACCTATTTATTTACATAGGTATGTAAGTAAGTAGGAAAGCACAATACTAAATGAACTAAAGAATAACCACGAATGTTTTTTTAAATTTTATGTTTTGTTTATAGGTTAAGTTTTTTTGAATTCATCCTAAAATGACATTTGTATTTTAATGTGAAAATATAAAAGAACAAACCTTATTTATATATTTTATAACATGGGATTCAAAAAAAAAACATATGGGTTAAATCTATTAGTTGTTCCTTAGTTATAAATTAAGTTGCAATTGAGTTACAACTATAACATTTAAGTGTTTAGGGCAAGCCAGATCCAAGGGGATGGTTCCATTTTTTTTAGTGTCCAAAATTTTTTTGAGCCCTTCCTATTGGCACATTTGACACACTAAAAATCATCAAAAACGAAGTAGAATTGAAAAATTATGGTCCCCAAAATAGAAGGGATGAAGTACTAAAAAAAAAACCATTGAATGCTACAAAGGCACATTCCTAAACACTTAAAAAAATCCTTGTACGTTGCTCTATTGTTATTAGAGTTGAAAAATGATTTGTAGAACTTAAAGTGGTGTTTCTATAACACTTTAAATCATTTTAAATGAATAATAAATAAATAAGTTATGAGGTTAAAAAGTAGGAGGGGTCCAAAAAGGAAAAAAATGTGTTTTGTAAGTTGGAAAGCTTATTTTTCTTCTTGTTTTTTTCTCATTACTCCTTTTCCTTTGCATTTCAAAGATGATTTTTAGAACTTGAGACTAACATTCCCATAACATTTTAAATCACTCAAAATGAAACACATATGATGAAAATGTAAATAATTGATGAATACGTATTTTTATTAAGCTATAAATAGTTGTATTATAGTCATAATATAGTTGAATAGTAACATTTTAGTAGTGGCACACTATTGGCCATACTAATTGTATCAATGGGAATCATAATAAAAAATTAGTTGCAACTATATCCCAGGATGGTGGAAATGTGAACATGTGGCATGATCGCATGTATGTACATTGTACATTAATTGTAGCATAGTTGTTATTCTAATGGCACATTTACAATGGTTCTAAAGTAGTTGTCATATGTAAATATAATGCAACTCCTAAAAAAGTCAAACATGGTTGATTACATATATATGTATGATGTGTATAAACTATTGTATAGAAGACCCATTTTCAATTCACTTATAACTATAATATAACTAAATGATTTTATGATATGATAATTTATTTATTAAAATATTGTATTTATAGGGGGGTAGTTGCACAATAGTTGTATATGAGTTGTTTTTTGAGTTTTAATTACAACGTTATGTAGTTTCAACGAATGCGAGTTCTCATTGTGAATTGAAACCGAATGCATATTTTGCATTGTTGATATTTTGATTTCATTACTATGATGTAAGGTGGGCACATTAAATTTGGATTCCTTCATCATGATTTACAAAATTGGCCTATTGTTACATGCATGAGAAATTGTTCATGGGTAATTGATGACGTCCAAATTTTTTTTGCAGTAAAGGCATATTTTCTTGATGATCATGAAAGTGAGATTGAAAAAAATGGTTTGTTTGAAAAACTTCCCAAACAGGTTGTAGTTCATGCATGTTGAATTTGTGCAATTACATAATAACTTAGTTGACTATTTTCCTTGTTGACACATTTTGATCAATGGAACTTCACTACTTGACCTTGGTTGTTCTTAGGTCCTTGGATAATCCCCAAAAGTTATCAAAGTTGTGAACACATTAAATTTCTTTTTCAATAAGTTGATTTGAATGCATGTTGAATATAATTACTACTACCATCACCATATTGAGCCTAGGTTAGTATGAAAGTTTCAAAACCATCATTACTACCAATATCTTGTGTGTGTGTTTTTTTGTGCATTATTGATATTAGATTGATACCAAAATCTCAAACCTAAGTACTTTACTTGGATCCATCCAATATTTATTTATTTAACAATCTTGAGACCCGGATTCAACTAGTATGAATAGAATGTGATACATGCCCAACACTAGTTCACACCTAGCAAGGAATAGTAGAATATAAAAACTATTTTTGAAGGACAAAAATACTTTTGTTTTTAAATAAAAAAATGTTGATTGTGAAATACATGAATTGCACAATGTGCAAACAAAGTGAGAGACACTAAATAGTAGAATGAGTTCTATCTAGAATTAATTTATAGAGTTCCACTTCGCTTTGCACATTGTACAATTCGTGTTCTCCATAATTGAAAGGAATTTTTTATGAAAGGAATTTTTGTGTGTTTTTTTGTTCCCATTCAAGTTTGAAATGATGACTTCAACGAAGTAGGAATTTTTGCCCACCAATGACCTATTTCCTAGCATTTATAATGAAATCTTCCATTGTATTTATTTAATTATATTATTTGCAAAACATTAATCAAATCATGTGTAAACAACACAAGGTGTTGTATTGACACCAAAACAATGTTCATTAAGGGTATTTAGTATTTAGTGTCTCCCTTGAAATATTTGGGTGTTTTTTTTTATAAAAACATGTTAGTTTGTAACCTCAAAATAAATTCCTAGGGGTAAGGGTTGTAAGTTAAAAAAATAATGGGGCCAAAGGGCAAAATGAGGGGCAGATGTGAAAATAAATAATTCAACTTATAAGCCTCACTTTTGAAGATCTTTAACTAGGGGCATAAGCTTGTACTTATATTAATAATTTAATTACTTATTTTGGTTTTCAAATGAATCATATGAACTTGGTTAAATTCTTGAAATGAAGATTATTCAATAATTGAATGATTTGTTCATAGGAAGATGATAATGTGTAACATAATATTAGTGCCTTGTTGCAAATGAATGGGAATGTTTATTAAACATGGATGAATGAAGACAATAACCCATCCATTTTTCCTCTTGAATATGTAAGGGGTTGTGAGTTAAAACTTGGACATATATTCTTCTTCTATAGTTTCATGTTGTGTTATTTGATGTTAAACTTTGGATATGATTTTTGTGTAAGAAACTTACGCCATAACAAATTTATGTGTTCTTTTGGTGATGAAAATGTTTAGAAGAAAAGATGTATGTATTTTTGACACAAGCAAGCTAGTTGGTCCCTATAGTGACAACTTGTGCATGCTTTTTATCTCTATCTTAACAAGAAACCCAACAAATACTAATATAAATGACTAGCTTAAACGAAAGACAAAAAAGATACAAATTTGATTGATCTTAAACAAAAACATGAGCAAATTTGAACTAAATAGAGGAACATGGTGAAGCATGACATCCAACAACATCTATCCATGAAGGAAGGTTAGCTTGTTTTGTTTTGTAGTTATGAGATCCACCAAACCAGGATGCTTCAGATTGTGTTCTTGGTGTCTTTGGGAAGCTCTCAACAAGGAGGGGTGCATGGGCTTGGTTTGATGATGTTTGCACTTGTAGTGAAAAAGTTCTCAAACATTGAATAATTTCTTCACTGAAAATTAGATCAAATCATAGCTGAAAACTTCAGAAGAATCGGAATGTGCCTTTGGTGTTGTTGGAAAGATCTTGATGAGCAGGAAATAATGGATTACCATGGTAATGGTTCTTTACCATACAAAGAACAAAGTGATTGAAGGAAGGTCTGCCAGACTTTTCATAGGTTGAAATTCTAAACATAGTTAAATATATTCATGAACATGTCACTAACAAAAAGACTTAAAACAATCATGATAGGTAGTTTCCAAAAGCTTATACAAACATGTCACAAAAGAACAAACAGTTACGGTGATTTAAATTGACGGTGGATGTTAAATAGAACAGCAAGGAAAACAGCCACCCACATATGCCTAAACACAACATGAAACTCACATTGGCGAAGAATCTTAGGATAACATGGTGAATGGAGAGAATCAGAGCAAAAAAAAATCCCACAACCAGGGCATAAACACAACATGAACCTCACACTAACAGAAAGGTCTTTCTTAGCATAGCATTGTGAAGAGAGAAACAGACCAAAACAAAATACCACAACCAGTGCATGAACACAACATGAAACTTTGTGTTCATGAAGAGTCTAGAAATCAAACCAAAACAAAATATCATGATTGCTACTGACTTCAGAGATGTGACAAACAGGTTTCGGGAAAACTGATGCTCAACAATGAGATCAGCTGTTGGAAAGGCTAGTCCAAACCTTCCTTGGAGCATGACAGGTTGAAAAGTTTAGTCCAAGCCATCTTCCTCAGAGCCTGACCATCCAAGCCTCCATCCTTTGAGCCTGACAGTTGGAAAGATTACCCTTCTGATCCCTCCTCATAAAGTTGTAGACATATAAAGTTATACACAAATGGGAGAACAAAATGCCACTGTAGCAGAATGTAAACTAGCTATGGGTGTGACCTTTGCAATAACCTTTGCAAGCTTTAGGTGTGAAACATGCAAGCCACTTAGTTCAAGGTTTTAAATCAACCCTAACTGTGATCATCTCCCCAAATGTTCAAATTATGTTCTCACACACAGGCATGACATCAGACAGTTTAGGCCAGTTGCTTGACTACTGGACATCTCTAAAGGATGGACCCAGTAACAGGTTGACCAAGGATGAGAGGCAATGTCTTCTATTTTTTAAGGTAGTAAGTGTACCTTAGCACTTTACAGAGTGTCATTGTCACTTATGTCATAAGGTTAGACAAAACTGAAACCAGTGTAAGAAAGGCTCTTGAACTCCCAATTTGTACCTGCCCCTTAGCTCATGAGGTCATCCATCACTTTCTGTACACTCTAAAATTGTCAACAGCTCATTTCCAAGAGGTGCTTTTAACAACCAAAATTCAGCTCATTCAACAAATTTACACCTCCTCTTTGAAACAAGCTTCACTTGTTCTCAGACCATAAATTAGACAAAAGAGGAAAGCATAGTGGTCAGAGTCTGGATATCTGTGGCAACTTTGCCACAAGTTCATTGACAACAGAGTCAATAAACTCTTCAGTGTTCAGATAGTGCTCCCTTGACAACCTGCATAAATAAACCATGCAACAGTGCATATGAACATGTACTGCAGTTTGGAGGTCCCTTGGTGACTATGGAGATTTAAGCAAATCGACCTGCACCTTGAATTTTCAACTTACAAATGACACCCATGTTCTTGAAATGCATACTACTTAAGGTTAAGTGAGTGGAGAATCCAAGATTGGCTGGTATGAAGTCATGTATGTCTCAGCAAAGCCTAACATTCAGTAACATAGCCTGATACTGACTAACCAAATCAAATCTAGCAACACTATTACATAATTCCAGTACATGGGGATGGGAGAGCATCCAACCATACTTTGGGCCATGGATGAGGATGGCAAGGTCCTTGGTCATTTTCCCGCCTTCCACTGTGCCCACAGTTGCCTCTTCAAGTTTCTTAGCAAAGTCCTGAAGCTTCTTATTGTTATCAAGTTTTCCCCTGCCACCCAAAAGAAAACAAATGACACAACAGAGTTAAGACAAGCCTTCCTGTCCATGTGAATTGTTCCAGAACCTTCCATGCCAAATTGTCTTTGGTTCTACACCAAAACAGCAATATTTTCTGATGGGACATAACTTCACAATTGAAGCTTGCAATAGACTACAGATCTGATCAGATGAGCAGTAAAGCATATTATGAGAGTGCAGTAGATAAGTCCATAACAATGCAAACATGCCAGGAAAGGGAGTTTGATTGCGGAGGGACCAACACAGAAATTGACTGTCCAAGAATCTATATCAAATGCAGTCCTGCAGGCAGAGGTATCATTAGCAATTCCTTATAATGACAACAGCCTTGTGTGGCCATATGACACAGACTTTTGTAGAGAATTACCTGTGGCCAAGACCACGAGTCCAAGCAAAAATGGAGGCCACACTATTTGTGCTTGTTTCACCACCCTTTTGATGCACCCTGTAGTGTCGTGTCACTGTGCCATGGGCAGCTTCTGCTTCAAGGGTTTTCCCATCTGGGCAGATCTACACAATAGTAGGCATAGGCAAGCACTATTATTAGCCCTTCATATCATGTCTTGAAATTGGGTGACTGATAAAATTAACTGGAGTGGCACACTGGTGTTGTCAGGTAGAAAGGATCATGAAGAAGGGGTCATATTAAAGAATGCTCAACTGCCTGACCCAGTTAAACTATTAAGACTGGATAAGAGATACAAAACAAAATGTAGCTGGTCAGATAACATCATTGTAGGATGGTCATCAACTTCAAACAAAGATGCCAAATTAAACTGGAGAAGATTGAACACCAGCCATTAGTTGCATACAAACACTGCTTCATGCAATTGGAGTGTCCAAATTGATCACTACACCAAAAAACAGTCATGAGTTCTCAAGCACTAAGGGATTCCTGAGTAGAAAGCGCATGATCAGATGCTGTGCACAGGGCATCATCAAAGGTAGCTGAATTGATGGAGGTATGAAAAGCCTTTCAAATCCAACAACCGCTAAACAATCTTCATGGTGATTAAGTCACTTTTGGGCTTTGGAATAATGATTGTTACCAATACAGAAGTCATGAGGCCAAGAGATCCAAATCCTGCACAGAATCAAGATGGAAGTTGCAAAATCAACACTTTCAAGTTGCTAGCAACCAGACAAAGAATGAGGTACTGGACTGATTCAAGAGTAGAGTCACCAGTTAACTTTATTGCATAATTGAGGATGCTGAGATAGCTCAAAGAAACTCTCAGAACATTGAGACATCACAACCTTGCTGAAGAAAAAGCTATGCACAGGTCTTCGTATAATCTTATCTTAGGGCAGAACCGATTCGCTAGAGTTTTCAAATCTTTCATAGTGGTGAAGAGGAATACCTTGAGCAATCATATCACTTTGGACATCACCATCGTAATTCTTACATGCCCATACATAGCCTCCTTCACTCTTTAGTACGTATGCCACCATATCATCAATAAGGCGGTGCTCATACCTATGAAGAATGACCACCCATCCCCATACAGCATTGTTATCTCCTTATCTCCCATAGTACTAGATGATCGATTTCAAAGTGCACACTTAAGCACCTAATACAACAAAAGGTATATAGATACTTGAGACAAATTGCTAGATAAGTAAGGACTCCAGCTGCAATCACACCATCTGTAACACAAAACAATTATTGACCAACTTGTTGGGAAACTAAAGAAAGATTCCTTTCTTTTCTTGCATGTTTCACATACCAGATTCCAGCTTCTTTGAACTTCACTTCCCACCCTTCCTGCTCATAAACCTCCTGGAAAATATCCTTGAATCTGTCCAAATTTACAACCCAGAATAGCTTCAATTATGCTCAATACACTTGATGGTAAAACTGAAATGTCAAAGAGCCACCAGATAAGGAATAGAGGTTCAACTGGTTTATTAGATGGCAAATAACCAGTCTTGATGTGACAAGGGCAGTTATGTGGCCAAATGAAACATCATTCCCACAGATTCACAACCTAAGTTCAGTCCATCACTTCCAACCTATGAATTGAAAAACTCACTATGGTACAGCCCACACCTCCAAACAGTCCCTTCTAGAAGACAGCAATATGAACACAGGGGGACAATGCACACCTATGAAAAGTCCCTGTTATTTGCAACAATCCCCTGATTCAAGCAGAGATAGAGTACAACCTTCCATCATATTTCTTTAGAATTGTGTTTTTTGTGCTCAAGTACAAAGGCCATTTCTTTTGGTACGCCATGTTCATTGATGCCTCCGCAAAACCTCGAATAGACTGCAATCAGAATCAAAGACCACCAAATCTCCATCAACTGTTAAGAGACCTATTGTTGAGCTCTCCAGACAAAATGCACAGTGCATTCTCCATCACTTAGCCCCAGATCAAACACAGTATTCCACATTCCACTGGGCACTGCAAGCAGAGAGGTGATTTAAAAATGCAGCACCAATACAAACCAAAATGCATAATAAAGTGCATTCGACTAAATAATAAACTGTCCTGAGGCACAGATCCCTGTCAAGTTAGTTTGCTTGAATTCACCTCAATTGTGTCAATCCAACCCAAATCCTACCTTACAGACTAGTATAAATGCATAAAGGTGATCCCCCTACCCCACAAAAAAGATGAGTAAGAACCAATTACAGACCTCATCAGTGTTGTACATGGTGAGAGCCACTCCACCCACACCATCAAAATGAAAGACCTCAAATTCATGCAGCTCTCCTCCACTGTCAGAAACTGCACTCATAATTTGTCAATGGGCTATCACTCAGTAGTATCTTTCCAAACTCATCAGACTGTAAAATTTGTACACACGAACCTGCAGAAGGTCCCCATGACACCTTTGCATAACATCCAGTGGCAGTCACTAGTGTGATCAACCCTACCTCAGCCTAGATGCCTGGACCCTTCATCAGGCCTATGCCTAAACTTGGGTGTGGAACAGTCAGAGTTGTCAAACCATACATCTTTGAAAGCTGGCAGTTTCCTGCAGGATATAATGTCTCTGGATTGCAAAGATCCCTATAAAGAAAACTACAAGGGAGGGATTTAGGATTTGTCCACAGAGTAAAATTCAGGCCTATGCCTAAACTTGGGTGTGGAGCAGTCAGAGTTGTCAAACCATATGTTTTCTGAAAGCTGGTAGTTTCCTGCAGGATATAATCTCTCTGGATTGCAAAGGTCCCTAAGAAGAAAACTGTGAGGGAGGATTTAGGATTTGTCCATAGAATAAAATTCAACATGCTCAAATTCCATTTTAATTTTGGAACAGCCATTTCAGTGTAGACAACTTCAGAACCTACAGATAAAAAAAAGTTACCACAAAGCTGGCAGGAACTCATGAAGTCATCTGTGATGTGAACTCACACTCTGTACAAGAGGGAGGCAACATCAGTCACAGCTAAACAACTAAGTACCTTTCTCCATTGGTGGCAGTGTCACCCAGGGTACTGTCCATTTCAGAGGTGGGCTTGAAACTTATTTACAGAAAAAAGAGCAAAGTCTAGTTTTACTGTTTGCTCAGTGAGATTCTGGTAAGTTGAGGTTCCAAAGAATGAAGTTGTGTACTAGCAACAAGGTGGCCAGCACAATGCATTCAAAACATACCAAAAACCATCTTCAATGTGCCAGGTCCTTTGAAAACAGCATCAGTGGCCTTATACTGGTCACCATATGCATGCCTGCCAATGCAGATGGGCTTCTTCCACCCTGCCACATCAACAAACAATTGAGAACTTATACCATTTACTATATGACCAATCATACGTAACCAATCATACATCTAGATGTGACCTCTAGATCTTGACTCTCACAATATAACTTTCAAGAAATAAACAACCAATCACTTCAGTTGCCTGCTGAGTATAAGCCAACCAAATCCCAGAGGTTTTCTTGGTTCTTTTACTCAATAGAAACAGACTCTCATTTTGCTCCATTATTTAATAATCCATTCTTTAGGTATTTCCTTGCCTTTCCATGCAGATGTATGGTAAAAGAAGATAACTATTCTATCACATTAGCAAAATCACTTCTGAGCTTGGTAAGGTTCTACACCTGTAAAAACATGAGATGCTTTCCGGTTTCATGCAAGGTTTGAGGCCCTGCCAAGTTTGAAGAGTTTTGCAAACTAGAGACCTACATGGAGCAATCAACCTCTACCAAAAACAGCAGAAACACCACAATTGGTTGTTGAAAAATAAGCACTCAAGAGTTTCTTGCATTTGGAACTAGATGTGTTCACAACGGGGAACTATTTAGGAAGGTTTATATCCATACATGTGCAAAGAAAATTTTAAATAAGTGCCCACTCTGATGGGGACACTGACTAGCAGAAAACCAGTGACACACCTGGGACAAGGCGGGGAATATTTCTGCACAAAATGGGTTCCCTGAAAACAGTTCCTGCAAAACACTCAAAGGTCAGGGAGTTCCAAACTTCTGGTTTTGCTTCTGATTCCTGCGTGATTTGACTTTCCAGAATCCTTTGTCTCAGTGCAAAAAAAAAACCATATGCATAATAAATCAAAATCCTTGTGATACTGAGACATGATTGGCCTCTGACACAATGAGATGACAATTTTTATGACAACACAAGCTGTGCTTTCCAGTCAATAACTCTACCAGCCTCAATTCCAATATCACCCATGTTCTTTTGCACAACATTAGACATAAGTTAACCTCAAAGTCACCAAGAGATACACCAAGCTTCCATCATTAGAACCTCAGATTGGAAGGAACAGAAATTGCAAAGGAACAAACCCACAAAGCTTACCATTAAGAATATTCCGGATGGTTCCATTTGGGCTCTTCCACATCTTTTTCAGTCCAAATTCCTTAACTCGAGTCTCATCTAAGCACCACAACTCACATGTCAGTAAACCACTCCTTGAAACTAGGGACCCACTCTAAGTGTTGTCTCTTCTTGAGCATAGGCCCTGTTCTTCATGCCCATGTTCCACAATAGCATTAATGAAATACAGAATTCCATGATTGATCAGACCACCTTAGTAGCCAAGAAGGCATTAACATGAAGCAGAGCGAATGAAAATCAACAAAGCTGGATGATGCACATTTCTGTAGTCAATGTTTGGAATCCACTAGAACTTTGGGTGGTTCTTCACCAGGTCTGCCTCAAATATTTCCAATACAACCTTCTATTGGGCCAATACAGAGAACTCATCACAGCATGAAACATGTAGGGGGTTATTGACCAACCAGGAGTAATGGTTGCGCACTTGACTGCCACATTGTACCTGCATGCCTTTCAATTGACCAGTCATACCAACTGACTTCAAACCTGATTGTCATTATTCATGTCTCATCTCTTTGGCTTTCTTTGACTTAAATGTACAACTAACATATCCTCCCCTTGTCTTTTCATTTTCTTGCAGACCTTAGGTATAAGTTTGTTAACAAAAAATTGCAAACAGCAAAACCACACTTTATGTAAGATGGTCCAGCAAGAATTAGGAAGAGTATCAAGGCTAGGAGTTATTCCCAACTGAGATAGATAGTCAAACCAAACACATGGAAAAAAGTAACTTATCTTAGCTGGGTTCCAATAACAAATTTTGGGCACCTTGTGCAAAAACTTCCAATCTCTTTTAAACAGCAGTCTAGTCTAGCTTTTAACTTTGATGTCAGCTTTCTGTGACAAGGAATTATCTTCATAAGTACAGGGAATTTCACCATACTTATGATTCAAGTTAACCCGAATAGGAATTGAGGGAGATCTGATAATAAGTTTATCAAGAATTCAGATCTAACAACATAACAGCAACATATAAGCCAAATATGAAAAAAGAAGAAATCCACCAAGAAAAAGTAGAGGATCTCCAAAAAAAAAAGTTACAGGATGGTTAAATTGTCAGAGATACAATTTTTACATACTTGAGTGTGGCTAGGGCAGCTTCAATGGTCACTCTATCATCAGTAGCATCCCGGTTCAGAATTCCAAGATCATAGTACTTGATGTCCAGATCCAGGAATGGAAGAATAAGCTGCCAATCCATGCACACAGTTTTAGGTCACAAACATCCTCAGTACTTTTGTGCATTGGCTCAGATTATAGTGGACCACAATGACATGTTTAGTAGTGAAAAACCTATAATTGACACCCACAGTCAGGGAGGTGCCTGTGACCCACAGCACCTTATAAAGAAAAACACTCAACTTCAGTGCCAGAATGTAAAGCTCAGAAATTCAGACAAATTGCTGAATACTTTTAGGGTCTTTGTCTGAAGCATGGCTTAGAATGTACAACCTGGTTTGGCATATATACACACAAAAATTGCTGCAGGAATAAAATCATTCCCATACACTAGTAGCATCTCTCGTTTGAAAAATACAGAACCTTTTCCTTGATCATGTGCCATATGATCCTTGCCATCTCATCCCCTGCACACATTTCCAACACACTTTAGAGTCGAGACACATCAGAACTAGCTTCAGGACAGACATGCCAAAATCTCAACAGAACTTCAAGCATAAAAACTGACACCTGAGATCAAAAGTGCCAAATGCAGCAAACGGATATTTGAGAATCAAGTCCCAGAGGGGCTGCCACAAAAGAGTTAGAACAATTTGACAATTGCAAAAATAAAAAATTTGTTGCTTTGAAACGCGTTTTATTACATGGCGTTCTTGTGTTGCAGCAGAAAAACCTGCTACACTGTGGATCCCAGAAATCGATGAAGAAGAATGCAGCTAAATGCATGCTACATTGTTGCAGTTCTGTTGTTGATTGAGTGCTCGAAAGGTGATTGTTTGGATCTTACCGTCCATCTCCACGATAGGATTATCGACCTTGATTCTTCCGAACTCCATTGCAGCAGCAGCCGCGCTATATTGCACACAGAAGGAGTCAGGAAACTCAGACCTCTGAAACCGCAGCAATCGCCTCCCAAGATCACCAGTCGAAACCACAGAAGAAGAAGACGCCGCACACGAACAAGAAGAGCGAGAAGAAGCAGAAAATTGTACTCGTGGATTTCGGCAAGACGACGATGCTACGGAGGAAGAAAACGACGACGATGTCTGAGAGGAAGCCAAAGGAGAAGAGCCTGGCGATGATGATAATAATGATGATGATCTGCGCGGAACTGCAGCCACAGAGCTTTGGGCAACGACAACCGGCTGCTGCCCGGAAGCAAAGCTGGAGATCGAGATGGAAAGTTGACCGCCAGCCCGAAGACGCGTGAGCATGGCTGCGTTGCGATAATTTCTCAAGCCAAGTTCCAGTAATGCAGCAGCCTTCCACTTTCGGCAACAAATCGCAAGCCAATGACGCACTCTCTGTCTCTATGTTTCTGTGTCTGTCCGTCCCTCACTCTTCTAACCCCAACGAAAAAAAACACAAACAATTCGAGAAACTAAAACTGCGCATTCTTATTACAACAACTACGGCACTCTTCGCGCGCAAAATCGCACCGATTTTGACGACGATCGCGCACAATTTTCTCGCAAATCTCCTCCTCGTCGCACGCGATTTTGCTCGACGAGAATCGCAGTGAGAAACACACTCTCTTCCTGGTCCTCCATCAGACACTCAGGTCCCCAAATCGACATCCCCAAACTCACATCCGCATCCACGTCCCACGTCCAGATGTCGAGACTTCGAGACTCACTCCGGTTCTCTCGCCGGAATTAGGGTTTTGTTGTGCTCGGCTTTCGTAAATTTTCCATGTCTCAAATTGAGGTCTTCGTACACGGGTTGTGCGTCCTCCATTCATGTCTTAAAATGGGATGTCACCTCGAATCAGGGATTTGGAAGTGCTCGGCTTCCTATTCCAAGTCTCAAGTTGAGGTTCTCATTTTCCATCATATACTGTGTCCACCCTAAACCCTATTCACGCACTTCAAAAGAGAACGTCACCTGAAATTAGGGTTTTTTGGATCCTTGCCTTTAGTATCTATTCCATGTCTCAAATTGAGGTCTTCATTTGCGGGTTGTGCATCCATCCATTCACATCCCAAAAACGGGATGTCACGTCAAGTTAGGATTTGGTGGTGTTCAACTTTTCTATTCCATGTCCCAAAATTGAGGCTCTCATTTCTCACGGGTGTCCAATATATTCGTATTCTAAAAAAAACGTTGTTTGAAATTAGGGTTTTGTGTTTGGCTTTCGCATTTCATGTCTCAAATTGAGGTTCCCATCCGCCATGTCCCTCTCATTCAAGTCCTAAGAACCAGAGTCATGTCAAATTTGGGTTAGGGTTTTAGTTGGTATTCCCATGTCCCCAAATTCCACGTTCTCATCCACAGCGTCACGTCCCAAAAGCTGGACATCACATCAAATTAGGGTTTACTGCTCGGCAATGAATGTATGTATGTATATCCCATGTCCCCAATTTGAGGTCCATTTCACGTCCTCAAATCGGGACGTCACGTCAAATTAGGGTTTGGTGCTAGTGTTTTGGGTGTTTAGGGTTTAGGGGTTTAGTACGTTTCCTGAAACAGAAGAAGATGGAATGGGAGAAGCGCTCGGAATCGCTTGCTCGGTTTTTGGCGACGATCATGGTGGTGTGTTGCGCGGGTTGCTAGCTTCATCAGTGGCCATGATTTCGAGCAAATGTAGCTGGTGGATTTTCTTGGGAGACGGGTTTCGCGATCGCTCAAGTGATAGTTTCTAATTTGCTCCGAAGAGGAGGCAAAAGGACAAAAGAGACGAAGGAAGGAACGAACGGAGAGGAAGGAGAAAGAGGAGGAAGAGTAGAAGGGACCAGCAGCGATGGCGGGACTAGGTGGAATGAAGGTGACGGACATGAATGGGGTGAAGGTGTACACAGTGTCAGGGCAAAAATCGTTTGCTTCTTGGCTTGCTCCTGATAAGAAGCGTTCGCTACGCAAAGACGCAGGCATGTGTTTCTCTCTCCCGGTTTTATTATCCTCCCGAGCTATATCTAGACGAGTCCCATGGTTTTCTTACATGAAAACATGTGAGGAACCTTATTGGTAGTGTTGTTGTTGGTTCCGGGGATTTACAGAGTATCTTCGGAGAATAGAGCTGGTGCAAGATCTGCAGTTTGACACAGCATCTACACGCTTGAAAGCCACACCAGATGGCCAATACCTGATTGCCTCAGGTTCATTCCTTGTACTTGAACTCCTTTATTGTACTTGCTGCTTTCCTGTACGACTCTCTTCCCTATTGTGATTCTTTCCTGTATCTGTATATACCCTAAACCCTAAACCTCTAACCTCTACACCCACAGTTGGGAGCTGATGAAGTTTGTAGGTAGTAGACATGGCAGCTCATCATCACTGCTAGTTGTGATGAAGAAGGTGAGAGTCTTACACCCTTGTGAGTAAGGACTCGCACATCAGGTTATGATTGCATTCGTTTTTGTGGAGATTTCTCTGCAATGTAATAGATGATACGTGCGATTCCTTCTTCCTGTACTAGTCAAGCCCTTTTGTTGTGACTTCGTTTCTGAGAGGAAACAGAAGTTCTGGTTGTGCACTATGTGCTGTGGGCCTTTGTCAAGTCTTTTGAGTGTTGTTAAATGTTGTGGGTGACAATTGTTGGCAGGCATATATCCTCCACAGGTGCGTGTATATGAGCTTAGTGAGCTTTCGCTGAAATTTGAGCGGCACTTGACATCAGAGATTGTAAATTTTCAGGTCGATCTGCACTTCATATCTCTTCATTCAAAGCAATTCTGCTGTTGCTGGGCTGAATGTCACATAATCCAGAATACATATGGAAAAATACAGTTGAAATATGTGGTTAGCCACGAGTATTCTTGGAATGTGCAGTTTCAATCTGCTAAGGTCCTAGCATTGCATCATGTCTCTGTTGCTACACACTGAAGCAGCTTTGAATTCTTTCTACATAATGTTGCACTTACCAAGCTGGACCATCTTCAGAGGGAGCAAGTTATACACTCTACACCTCAACTTCTCTGGAGACTGACTAGTAGAGGAAGATTCAAGATTCTAGTCTGAAAGAGATGTACCCAGATTATATGGATACTACATGAAGTAGCTGCAACTGCTCTACCCCTGCATTCTGTGGCCTTGGTGTAATACTGTTTTGGAAGGGTGGACCTGCTTGAGATAGTGTTTGGGATTGTCAGGCTTAAGGTTTGCTTTAATTCTTACTCTGAGTGGAAATGGTGCCAGGTACTTGGAGAGGATTACTCCAAATTGGCCTTTCTGTGTGCTGACCGCTCTGTGGTCTTGCATGCAAAATTTGGGAGCTACTATAGCACTCGAATTCCAAGGTGTGCACTACAACATTCTACTCAGATAGTTTGCCAGCCTCACATTATATCCCTACACACAGGGTACTTTATGACCCATAAGAGGAAATGAATTTTAGTGAATTGCAAGGGGAGGGAGTTGCCTATTCTAATGGGCATCTGCTGGATGGCAATGGCAGAATGGGACGGGACTTGGCTTATGACCGGTGGTCATGTGACCTGCTTCTTGCTGCTTCTTCACCTGAAGTGTACCGGCTGAATTTGGAACAGGTATGTGAGCCATTGTCTCAAAAGCATCTGTTGTGTATTCCAAGAAGTCTGTACGATGTCAATACTCATATGTTGTGGCCCTGTCTCATAATAGCTTTGGCCCTGGAAGAAGCTGTGACCCTTTCTCCTGTTCAGATGCTAAGCTCTGTTTTCTTTCTTTCTTGTCTGCATTTTAACATTGAAAGACAACTTCTGGTCTGACAATCAATATGGATTCCAGGGCCGATTTCTAGCACCCCTTGCAACAAGATCACCTGGTATCAATGTTATTGGACGAAGGTGGGAAGGTTTATTTGGTTTTAGAGTGCCTTTTCTTTTCTTTTCCTTGTGAGCTTTCATAATGTTTCACAGAAAGAGACTGGAATCCTGCTATCATTTAGACGAGTAGTCAGCATCATATGGAAGCAAAAGGGAAGATTGTAGTGGACCTAACTTTGGTGCTTCTTTGTGCACATTGAATGGAAGCCCAGTGCATGGTTTGATTGCGTGTGGAGGAGAAGATGGAGCTCTTGAGTGTTTTGACTTGAGGCAAAAGGCCCCAGTTGGTCGAATCAATGCTGTGGCACCAACAGGGAATTCAGATCAGGTCTGCACTTGCTATTGTAAATGGAACTGCTTCATGGATTTTTGGATACCAACAGGTGTGAGATGTTGGGAGATTCTTGTGGGAAGCTGGAAACTTCAGTTATATGCAATTCTAATTCTTTGTGCTGCAGGAGGTGACATCCTTAAGATTTGATGAAAGTGAAGGACTGCTACTAGCAGCTGGAACCAGTGCTGGCCAAGTATTGCACTTTTCCTTTGCCTTCCAGGATTGAGGTGTATCATGTTAGCAATGGGAGTTTTTGATACCCTAGGCAAAATGCTTGGTTAAACCTGACAGTGATTGCAGGAAAGACTAAAGACCCATTTTTGTGTGGGTTCATGAACACGTTAATGTGTGAATATTCTACTTGTTTTAGATCAGGGCAGATGTCACAATGTACTTGTAAGCTGATGATGCATGTGCGAAGTGTAGAACAGGTTGTGTAACAAGTTGTGCAATGGCAGGTGCTACTTTATGACTTGCGATCATCCATTCCCCTCCGAATCAAAGACCACATGTGTGCTTCTTTCTCTGAGTGCCCACCCATTATAGATTGTGGTGTTGTTTTCTGATCAGTATTTTATGGTCTTCCTCCTCTCAACGCCCTGACATGACCTTTGCTGGTAAATCTAGATCCAGACATTCTGGCGGGTAAAGGTGTTAGTTTCTGCAGATAATAGGCTCTTGTGGTCTTTTCTGGAAGTGTTCATTATGTAGAGTTACAGGACTGAAGCAAACTTGAGAATTGAAACATAATGTGAAGTGTTCTTTGGGGCTGTCCTTGTATCCATGAGGATTTCTCTAATTTCTCCCCATCTGAATGCACATCTAGGTATGGAAGCCCTATTGTGGACATCAAATGGCATGAGAGTGTAAGCAATGCATCCAAGCATTTGGTTACTGCAGACAGTCATGTTGTTCGTATCTGGGATCCACAAACTGTAAGCACAGATCCTCCATTCACTTTGTTGTTTTCTGTTCAGGAGAAGTGATTTTTATCAGCCCTTGAGCTTCTTCCCAGTGCTGTGATATTTCTTCTTCATATTGTCCAGTCCATTCTTCACTCAGTTCATTCCACTATGCCCCTTTCTTCCTTCTCTGCTGACGTTCCTCTCTATTTGTTGGGTATGATATTGGAACATGGAAAATTGGTATGCAGGGGAATGGGATGACCAGTATAGAGGCTCCAGTGGGAGAGATCAATGACGTGTGTGTGGTGCGCAAGAGTGGTCTTATATTTATGGCTCTTGACTCTCCTCGAATCCCCTCTTTTTTCATCCCTTCACTTGGGCCAGCTCCACGCTGGTGCTCTTTCCTTGAAAATCTCACAGTATGTCAGAATCCCATCTTTGCATTTATGAAAAATCCATATAGGTTTGTGGAGAATCTGCAGATAGTTATTTGGTCTTTGATGAGCATTAGTGTTCTTGTGTCTTTGATGTTCTTTAGCTGCTTTTGGATTTGAATAGGAGGAGTTAGAGGAAGGAGGACAGACCACAATATATGATGACTACAAGTTTGTTACAAGGGAAGATTTGGAACGTCTCAATTTGACCAATATGCTGGGTACCAATTTGCTGCGAGCCTACATGCATGGTTTTTTCATTGACCACCGACTCTATGCCAAGGTTCCCTGCTCTTAACACTCCTGTGTTGATGTGCTGTTTTTGTCAAGTCATGTAGTCATCAATTGCCTTCTTGTCACTTTCTTTCATTGGATGTAACAGTACAAACAGTGTTGCAGCCTGAATGGGATACTATTGACTTTGTTTCTTAGCCATGTCTCTTGAGTGCTATAGCCAACCAGCATGAGTGATTCTTCCTGTTGCTTCTCAAAATGTGTTTATGCAGGACCTTGGATTAAGTAGAGTGAACTTATATGTTGTCTGCAGGCAAAAGCAGTGGCAGACCCATTTGCATATGAAGAGTACCGGCAGCAACGTATCCGAGAGAAACTTGATGCTGCGAGAGCTGCACGTATCACGGTAACTCCTGCTCTTTTTTGTGCCAAATTCTTTCTTTGTATGTACGGCATTTTATGCAATAAGATATCAAGGGCATTGTTCAAATATGCAGGTTGAAATTTTGTCAATCCAAACTATAATTTTGTCTGTTTGTTCCTGGGTTTACTGCTTTTGATGCTTTGGTACATGGAACACTACACCATGCATACAGACCATCTGATGTTTGGTATTTTGGGGATTTCAACAGGTGAAAAAGAAACTTCCAAAGGTGAATCAAGAGCTTGCAGCTCGATTGCTTACTGCAGGTGATGCTGACACAGGCTATGAGCAAACTGATGAAGCTGCTGTGAAAGCGGGCAGGAGAAAGAAATTGGGTGCCAATTTGCTCAAGGATGAGCGATTCTCGGCTATGTTCAAAGACAAGGTCTGTGATCGCACCTACTTGTACATCTCAGTGAACCGGCAACAAGTTGTATAGTGTGTGGCCCTTTGTCTCATGCCTGTAAATTACTAGGAGTGCATTCTCATGGTATGAAATTCCTTTTTGCTGTGTTGTCTTGTTTTGGAATTCACTCGCATTTTCATCCCCTGGGTTTTTTTCTGCAGGCATTTGAAGTAGATGAGGATACACAAGAGTTCCGGATACTGCACCCAAACATGGAGAAAAGAAAGACATCCTTGTTAAGTGAGCATTTTGACTTGGTATCTGAAGGTGAGGGTGAGAATGAAGAAGATGTTAAGGGAGACGCAGATACTGGTGACTCATCTTCTGATGAAGATGAGAGGGTGTTTTCAAAACATAGCCGAAAGCAGGAGCAACTCAAAGCAAGAAAGGAAGATAGGAAAAAAGGAAAGGCGGCAGGGCCAAGGTGATTTGATTTCTATGTCATGTTTACACAGACAAAGTTTGTGCATTGGTTGTAAATGTATACTGTTTGGGTTCCACATACTTTTGTCATGTACTTGGCCACTGAACTTCTTCAGGAGATTTTTAAAGTTAGTTGATCAGGAGTTATCTTTCTGAGAGGTGCATGAGCTCGACCTTTTTGTAGTAGTAGTAGTAGTCTGTGACTAATGACACTTCCGTCTTTTTCCATGGCAGGCTGTATGAGGCAAAGGATGAAGTACATGCCCAAGCTTTCAAGAACCAAGTCTCATTAGCAAAGAGGAGAAATCAACCCCTTGAGGAGCGACTGGCAGCATTCCAAAAACCAAGGAATCAATGGCAACAAGATACTGAGTTTGGGGAGGAAGTCCGAGGTCGTGGTGGTAGTAGACAACTCTCTTTCACTCCCCGAAGCAGTTCAGATAGAGGTGGGGGATTCAGAGGAAGCTCTAGAGGTCGGGGAGGTGAGACAGGTAGAGGAGGGAGCGGAGACAGAGACTTCAAGAAAAGGGGTATCCAATCACTTGGCTTAAAGAATGATAGATCATTCAAAGGTGGAAGAGGTGGCCGTGGTTCATTTCGTGGCCGAGGCCGAGGTAGGGGCCGTAGCTAGAAACATGTGACCTGCATGTAGCCTATGTTGCTGTACTAGGTGTCTTGTATGATCAGTCTTCATTAGATTATGCCTCTTCATTTGATCCACTTTCAAAGGAAGTGCAGGGTTCATCTGAATTTTTTTGAGGGCTGTTTAGTGTAGGCCTGTTTTGGTTAGGAACTGCTTTTATCTGCAGTCACAGCTATTTTCAAGCTGATGGATTCTTCAAACACACTGGGACCACAATTGGGAAACTGCAGGGCTTCCCTGGTGTACATCCACACAGCTGGGATTCTGTAAATCATTCTGTGAGCTTTATTGTGCACCTAATGGTCTCTCTTGCAATGTCTTGGCTTTATGGGTCTCATAACATTTGACATTTTTGGCATGAAATGGTTTGTATGCTTGGTGTGGATTCTAGAAAATGTGGGATTTGTTATAATCAATGTCATTTTTTCTAGATTCTTCAAGCCTTTGAAGCTCTGTGGAGTTCTTCACAGTTCAAGTGGTGAGTTTAATTAGCCTTCTTAAGAGTAGAGGTTACTCTGCAGGCTTTCTATTGAAAGCAAACCAAGGTTTGCTTCATGACTCAGGAGTTTTGTTTGGCATTTCTACCTTTGGGATCTTTCCAAAATGAATATTTGAATGGCTTCTGATTCTAAAGTGAGGAACTTTTCAATGCATACTTCATCCCCAAAAGATTGAGCACTGAAGGATTTCCAGGTATTTCTCTCTTCTTTTCGCTTCTTGGGTTCTTTTTTTGTATTTCCTTCTTTTTCTGTTCCTCTTTCTTCCTTTTTTTCCTTGGTCATCTCTTTCTTTTCTACGTTCTGTTAAGCTAGCCAGCATGACAAATCTTCTTGCTTTCCTTGGTTGTCCTTTTTTCTTACTAGCATGCTTCCTTGAGGAAATTTATTTACCTTTCTGAATACGGTCCAAATCGTGATCCAGAGTGGCCTGCAAACAACCAGAAAAAAAGAATTCCAACAAATTCAGGGTAATTTCCAGAGTTCAGATGAGGGGCAGCCACTATTGTTTAAAGCATTCATGGCAAGAGACGAATGAGATCTGCTGCATACCTTGCAGAAATGAAACACGCCTATTACCACCCTAGTACAAGACTTTGGAGAGCTTCTTGCTTCATTCTTGACTTGACCAAGAGTTGCAGGTGCAATGACTGCAAAGACATATCACGTATAAATCCAACCCTAAAATTTGGATTTACATGTTTTTCTTAAAACCTTTTTTTTACAATAATAGAAGTGAATTTTCTCACTTATTAAATAGACATTTCAAGATATTTCTCAAAGGAAAAAAGAAAAAAGAAAAAAAGTAAGTGTTAATCTATCAAAGAATTTTTATTTTTATTTTTTAAAAAGAAATCCCAAATTATGCTTTCATGTTAAAATCAGTCAATCCAAAATAATTGTGTCCCATTCAATTTTGATTTTTGATTGAATGTGAAGAGGAACTGCAAACCTTGTTAATCCATCCCATCCCAAATAATGCTTTCATTAAATTGGTCAATGATGTATTTTAATTTGAGTTTATTTTGTAGATTTTTTTTATTGAATGGGAAGATGAACTATAAACCTTGTTCATCTACCCAAAAACACTTTCATTAAATTGGTCACTAATGCATCCAAAAAAAAAAAACCCTTTTTTTTAGATTTTTTTTATTAAATGCTAAGATAAACTATATTAAATTTGTTCATCTATCCCAAATAATGTTTTCATTAAAGTTGGTCATTGACATATCAAATTTGAGTTATTTTGTAGATTTTTTTATTGAATGCAAAGATGAATGGATGATCATTGTCGTGATTGATGTAGAATTATGATTAATCACTGTGCATTATTGATCATTACTTCAAATATGGTTTGAAATCTTTTTAATTAATGCACAAGTTTTAACACTATTCTAACACACACTTGTTAAAATTCATTCAAACCAACATTTATTCTTTATGAATTTTGATATTCTTAACGATTTTGATTGTTAATTTTTAATGAATTTTAACAATTGTGTAATCTTGTTTAGAGTAATAATCAAGCATACACAACATAAATAAATTATAATTAGTATGTAATCACGTTAAGGATGAAATAAACATGTGAAATATTTGAAATGTTGTTTTTTTATCAACAATAACCATAGAGGACGAATTAATATTTTTTCAACCCAAGTCAATATTATATTAATGTGTCTAGCCATAAAACATGGTTGCTTAACTTGGTTAGTTTTACTTTCAAAATTAATTTGACAATCCTTATAGTAAGAAGTTATGAAACTAAAAGGTCAATGACTTAAAAAATCAAAAGTCATCAATAATGTTAAAGCTTCTTAATTTTAATATTCACATTAAATGTTATCCATCTATTTATGAATTGTCTGTCACTTGAAATGATATAATTATGACTATATCGAATATTGATGATAAAAAAATCAATTATTAAATATTGAATCCAATATGTTTTTTTATAGAAATCAAACTTTGGATAAACTTTTCATCGCCCTTACAATAGATAAATTTCACTATAACCCAAACAAAATGTACTTTGGCTCAAATAAAGTCCAAATCCTTTCATGAAATGTAAGGTTTTTTTGTTATAACTAAACAAATTTAACTATGACAATACTTGCTTTTCCATCTCTTTAAATAGATATTTTGACCATAAAGCTTCTTTAGTAAATTCACTTGTTGACATATTTTTTGTTTCAACTACTAATTGATCAATGAAATTCTATTCAAAACTAGTTCAAATTGTAACAACATTTGTTAATTAGAAAACACATACACTTTTGGATTTCCTCTCATGAATATCACTACTTAATATGAATCATAAAACCCAATAATCTCAAGATTTTTCATTGGCTTGCAAAGCTCAAACATGTCCTTCAATTTCATTACATTGATGTAAAGGGGACATGTTACATACCTAATTGGTTTTTTTAAGTAGTTGAAAAAACCCAATGAGATTTCATTCATGGGCAATTGATATCAAGGAGTTGAAAAGCACTAGACATGAAACACAGCTTGGAGTTTGAAACAACTATGAATGTTTGGCCAAAACTAGTGCACATTGCAAATTGGTTCTCAAGCAATTGAAAAACCTCAAATAGCTCTTCCTTTAGTTAGTTGGCTTGTTCTTTTGGTACAAAATTAGACAACACAAGCATTGAATTTGCCACAAAACTATTGAACAATTGTAATCAACCAAGTTTCCACCCCTCTCCCCCCCCAATTCATGTTGTTGAATTTTTGTTGTTGCAACATTTTTTTTTCCACACCTCTTACATGTCATTACCTTCTTCGTCTAAGTTCTAAGCCTCAAAAGGAAGCAACAATCATTGTCATTTTATTTTTTAATTTTGTATGTAACATAGATTGATGCGACGTGATGATATTTCCCCATTGCTTGTGAGCTTGGTGCATTGCACATAACAAATTGTGAAGATCTTCTCCTCCCCGTCTTCTTCATCATCTTATCTTGTGATTGTTGTTTGTATTATACATAACAAAGCCTTGTACAAAAATATTGTTGTTGGATCAAAAGCAAGAAACTAGAAAAGAAATAGCTTAAAAAGATATGTGATTTATGAGGTGCAAATAAAGGAAATGGTGAATAGGGACAAAAAATATGCACGTACATGGAAGATTGATTGTCCTTCCTATGGATTGCTACCATGCCATCAACAAATGTTGTGACAATGTGTGGGAAGATGACAACAATTGCATTTTCACATTTTGATCTCACATCAATTTTCTACAAGAACAAAATTTTCCTATTCATTCACCTTGCAATGGTTGTCATCCTTGTGGTGGTTCACATATTGCTTGGCCTCCCTAGTTTTCTCCTAGTTGTCAACTCCCCTTGTTTCTTGCTCTAGTTGCTAACATCCTTGATCTTGGCTAGTTGTTGAAATCTCATTTTACATACTTCAAAAGCCTAATTACCCAATACACATAATAGAATGCAACCTAGTGTTGCAACTTGCATGTACAAGACATTTAGAAAACGCAAATTAACATTCATCTTCCTTATAAAGCTTGGCTTCAAAGCCAAAATGAAAGATCGAACAACAAAGGGAAAAAGAAATGTTAGATAACATTTGTCATAATATATCTCCAAGTGTTTGGACTTGCATTTCGAGCCCAATGAACTACATTCACAGATTTGAAATCATTTCTCAAATAATGACTAGTGAATAAATGCCATCTTTATTTAAGTAGTGTTTGGAATGTCCATCTAGACTAATAGTCATAACACCTAATTAATTGTTGTAACACCTTATTGCCATGTAACATGCCACATCACCATGACCAAACCTTGAGTCATTGTTAGTCACAAAAGTCAATTTATTTTTTAAAGAATAATTTAAAAGTATGAAATATATATTATTAAAAATTCAACAATACAAAAACATCTACCTAATAAATCAATTAATCACCATGAACTAATTGTAATTACAAAATTATGATGGCATCTTGATGTCCTTTACAACTACATAGTGATCAACGTGACCATGTAAGCGTAATTGTAGTTGACAAAAACAATAATCATTTCTTTGACTAATTGAAAAACCCAAAATGTGTTGTTGTGCAACTTGGTTACTTCTATGTGTTGTACCTATACCTTTGAAGTATATTAATCTATTCTCAAATATATTAAAGGTATATTTACACATTCATATATTATGTTGTATTTAAGGCATGTTAAATTTAGATTATATATATTATTGGTTGGTTAGCTAGGTTGGGTAAGTAAGTAAGTAAATAAATAGGTAGTTAGTAGGTTGATGAATAGGTAGGTAGGGTTAATTATTAACTATAACTATATTTAATATGTAATTAATAGTTATTAAGGTGTAAAATCATTAAAAGGAGCCATGGGCTATAAGGTTAAAATCCTTTATAAGGATTGCATTTGACACATGGTGTTATTGTCTTAATCAAATTTTTTAATTTATACATTTTTCATACTTAATTTATAGTTTTTTAAATATAATTATTTTTTATTATATCTTGGTCTATATCAGTTATGTAATAATGCATCCACCTTTTAAATAACACAAAAATGAATAACTTTTGTTAAAGACACATTTTTTTAATTCATGATTTTTAGGGTCAAAAACACATTTGAAACATATATGTTCAAATGTGTTTTTTTAAAAAAATTACAAATTTAAATTGCTTTTGCTTTTATAATCATCAATGTTAAGACCCTTTTCAAAATTGAAAAAGAATGGTGCATATTTGATAAAGAAAAAAGACATTTGAAAAAAAAACAAAGTTGTGATGGTTGTTTTGAACATGCAAATTAAAGGACTTTTGAAACATTATCAATTTGCATCAAGTTTTGAACAATGGAACTTTATAAACAATGGAACTTAAAAAGGAAGAGAAAATGAAAATCCAATTTATTATGCTCCTTTTGTGATATTTCAAAGATATAAAATTATAGTTTTAAGTAATTGTGACACAATCCTTGGCTCCTTTGTGTGTTTTTTCACCCATTAATAGTTACAAATTAATTAGTTGTTTAATAGTAATAATTAATAATTAATAGTAATAGGGTCCATTTCATGATTAGGGTACTACTTTTGAACAAAAGACTCGAGGACTTTGTTTTTGTTATCTTCTAAATATAAAATCTACATGGAATAAATTTAAGTGTAAAATATTTGATAATTCAAATTATGTTAATTATGCATTAATCTTTTGGTAAAAAACTAGAAATGCAAAAAACGAGTACATAAGCTTGTATAGACCACTTGACATGTTCTCTTGCATGATTATTTCCTACACATGTTGCCAACACTTGGGGCTACAAATTATAAATTGGGTGAATACAAAAAATCAACCAAATAGTTAAGAAAATGAGTTATTTTCCTTATATCCCTTTCAAAATGGATTTTATAGCATTCAAAATTCTTGTATTATATAATAAATTTAAATCAAATGCAATATATGAACATTGCCAAACATAAATGTATGCATTATTTATCCATGGAAAAAAATTTGATGTCAATTGCACTATTTGATGCATTCTTTTTTATTCCTTTACAATGAAAAGTATAGTTTAAAATGACTCAAAGTACATCTATATTGTCTCCAATCTATTCTTGGATTTTTTTATTATATTAACATGACATCATTTTAATTATAATCATATACCAATCCATTATAATAATGAAGTAATAAATGTAATAAAAATCTAAAATAATCCTTTGTAGTCTTTTTTTCATTAAATCATCCTATTTGGTACCTTAATTGTGACTATGCCCAATAGGGAATAATAGGTAGTAGGGGTTGGTGAGTGGCTAGTTAATTAGTTAATGGTCAATTAATTGATTAATTAATTAATTAATTAATTAACTGATTAGTTAATTAGTTAGTTAGCTAGTTAGTTACCTATTTAATTATTTAGTTGCAAACTAGATTTCAATTAAAAGGTTTATCCCATATGTTTTGTTTTTCATTTTCATCTTGTAAATTATATAAAGAGGGTGTTTTGTTGTACATTTTCATATTAAAAAGCATGTGCCATTTGAAATGAATGCCAATCAAACAAGCTTAACTTTAAAGGATAAACGCAAAATAAAATAGAAATTTTTACATTCTACTCCTTAATTTACCTATCTCCCTAATTTCAATAGGTAAATAAGTTTTGATATTTTCCTACTTACTTACCATTGAGTCTTACTTATCTTTGTATATATTGATTTAAATTTATTTTCACCAAAATTTAATTTAATTTTCTTGAATTTCAACCAAATTATGCCACACTGAAAAATTCCATTAGAAAGTTTTATGCCACATGGCATGTTTATTTATCAATGTGGTAACATTGTAGGCTATTTAAAATAGACAATGAAGATTCAATTCATATTTTCAAATATATAAATATATATTATTCTATTGAGTGGCAATTAATGAATGGGTTATATTTTAGTCACAAAAATGGGAACTAGTTGCAAGTTGTAGATGGATAATCAACATATGAAAATGTATGCATGATGATTACATACATCATCCATGTGGAATGTGTTAATATCATGATGAGTCATCATTTGTAATTAAATGTTGAATTCAACTTCGCTTATGTAATTAATAGAGTTTTAGTTATTAAAGTCAATTTGCAACTATGGTTGCCTTAGCCAAAGTTTTTGGCCTCCTTTAAGACATATTAAAAAGGTTTCAAGTGAAATATTTAAGCTACTTTGTGTTATCACATAATTTGCATTCGTCCTTAAGTTGTCAGTAATTTGCTTGCGTTATCAACATTTCATTCCATGATAAGGTTTATCAAACTCTAATAGTTAGTTCACTAACTAAGAGGGGATTTTCTCTTATGTGAAATTTCAAAGTTTTTGGGGAAGTAAAGTAGTATGGTAAGGCTACCCCCCCCGCCCCTCGGCTTTTATTGTGATATGCAAGTTTAGACCTCATGGAAGTAACCTTAGTTGACTATAGGCCATTTTTTCTGGATAAAATCAACTAAAGTCAAAGTGCAAAACTAGATGGACATGACTTTCCATAGGGAAGAATGTTTTTTCACAAATAAATAGTAGTTTATAATGTCATGTGTTATTGATGAAAAATAAGTTACAATGTTTTTGTCTTTTAGGGTTGCCAATCCTTGACTAGAGGTTGCTTAGGCTGATCTTTTGGCATTTTATTTTGCACATTGACATTCCAAAGCTCTAGTTATTATATCCATAATAAAAATAATTAATCCTAAATGCTTTATTAATTGAAGTTCAGTTGCTTTGATGTGACTTTGTTAATGCTTAAAGTTTCCATAACACTTCTAGTACCATAATATGTTATTAATGTGTTTAAGTATTTGACCATTTTTGATTTTGTGTGTTTAATGTCAGACCTTTTAATGTTTTTTATGGAATTAGATCACTTATAAGAAAGTTAACAATATGGATGTTTATCTTGTAGGAACATGATTTAAAAATCAAATTTAGATGAAAAAGATATTACTAGGGTTGTTAGCATGGAGATGTAGCTTTGGAGGTAGTTCCAAGATGGCATGCTTATGTTTACTTTACACCTTGTTAAGGTATTTTGGGGTTATGATTTAAAGTAACATGGGTAATGAGAATTCTTAAGATATAAATGTTGATTTGGAAAGTGATGGTGCTTTGGATATACATTAAAATACACCTATTATTGCATATTTTGCAAGCATGTGAAATCCCAATTGGATTAACACACAAGGAACACAACTAAGTCATGCATAGGGCCAAAAGGTTCAAATGGAAAGGTAATTCCCTTCTATGGGTATGGAATGATGGATGAATGTGGGCAATGTTTTGTCAAAAACAACATGAGGGTCTATTGTGACATGTTCACAAAGAATTGGGCCATTTGGGGGTTTGATAGACTTATAGTTTGTTCCATGCACAACACCAGTGGCAAGGGATACAACTGTAAGTTCAATCAACAAATTTCTTAAAGGGTGAAAACACACAATGGGTGAACCACTTTTGTTCAAAAAAGGTGATGTATAACAAGTATTATTGTATGCAATAAGCTAAAATCTCAATGGTATCCTTTGGCTATTTTAAACACAAACAAACAAATTTAGAATTTGCACAAAAACATTTTGTAACTCAAAGTTTAATTTGAGTCAAAATTAATTTTGATCCAACGGCTAGAGGAGGAGGATTGGATAAAATCAACATACATAAAGTATACAACTTACAATTTTTCAATGACCATAGGACCTCATGTTTATGGTTCATGAAACATTACTCAACAAAATAAACTTGAAAAATTAATGCAATGCCTATTTACAAAATGTCCTACTCTTTAATATGGTAGTGGTTTTTATTGAAAAAAATATTAATTCTGCATTTGTTTATTAAACAAATGTAAAAGAACATTTTTTTGAATGGAATTTCATTCAAAAACTTTGAATTTCTAAATTTTCTTAGATTTAATTAATGTATATCAATATTATACACCATAAAAAAATTCACCCAATAATTTTATCCACAACCATAGTTCTGAATTATATATTCGAATTTTCAACCTATGTGATAGGTATTATTTTGTCACAAATATATTACACAGGTTCAAATTTTTCAATGTTTGTTGGATTTTTCAAAATAAATGATTAGATTAAAAGTTTAACTTGTTAATCATATATATTTAATATAAAAAATAATAATCCAAGATGTGATGTCCAAACATGACCAAAAATTTTAATTGCAAAAAAATTATACTTGTGACTATAATTTTTGGGGGCTTTAATTTGCTTTCACTGTTTTGCATTTTTTAAACAATATTTTCTACAATTTGGTCATGAGCTTAAGCTATTAGCCTCAATCAATTAAACTCAAATATTTATTCTTGTAATTAAATACGAAAAAAATATATATTTTTTAATTTTTAAATTTTTTTATCATGATGATTCACATTTGGCTAAGGATTTGAGGGATTGTAACTAGGCAACTAATGATGGGGTTCACATTTACACCATGCCAATTGGTCTTTTCATTTTAAAATGAAGGTGTTCATTTGAATAATTGGGTACCATTTTACGAATTTGGGTATTAGTTTTGAAGATATATAAGATCTTTATTAAACAAGGCTTGATTTAATGAGGAATATGAACAATAGGCTTGGAAAATCCAAAACTAGGGATGAAAATTTAGCTAAAGACCAAATTAAATGAGAAAACTAATTTGATCCCTTATTTTTCTTTTCCCCTAGTGTATTGCTTTCATCTAGACTTCTGATTTCATCCCTAGTTTTGAAATTTTTACAACCTGATATCTCTAGTTTGGGTATTTTATAAATAAATCAAATTATTTTAAGGTGTGTAAGGTTAATATGACAATTAAATGATGATATTCAACATAGAAGCAATCAATTCTTTTTCCTTGGCATGTTCCCTCAAATGTGAGGTGGGTATTTGTTTTTTTTTTTTTTTTTTTTTTTTTTTTTTTTTTTTTTTTTTTTTTTTTTTTTTTTATTTTATGTTTTTTGGGGTTTTTTTATTTTTTTTTTTCTTTTTTTTTCTTTAAACCCCCCCCCCCCCTTTT
>Ga0116227_10003709_pt1 | contig 33804 bp, 31 predicted proteins | sample S1TSphgellanicum_FD_89693 | JGI IMG/M metagenome (GOLD analysis project Ga0116227, IMG submission 89693) | Host-associated microbial communities from peat moss isolated from Minnesota, USA - S1T2_Fb - Sphagnum magellanicum MG | ecosystem: Host-associated > Plants > Peat moss > Unclassified... | reverse complement strand
TCACAAAAATCATTTGTATGAGTCATACCTAATTTTTCGTCACAAAGTGGCAGAAAAATTCACCCCAAAAAAAAATTAAAAAATTAAAAAATTAAAAAAAAATAAAATCATTGTCTAATGAACCCACAAACACACCACTATGGATGGATGTTGCATGAAATGGTTGTAAAAGTGATTTAAATTTCATTCATTGGCCTCAAAAATGGGAAAACCGGCGTGGAGCGTATTCATGGGTGGCAAGGCACCCGGGTCACACTAGTTAGAGGTTAAGATTCAAAAACATTGTTGATGGTCTTTTTCAATTTTGTGATGTTGCTCATGTGGTGATCATCTCATCCATAAGTATATTTAGCCAAATTTGGTGATATTCAAAATATGAAAGTAGAAAATCTTAAACACTCTTTCATATTGTAGGCAATTGTGGTGATTTTGGGCAAGTTTTTTTTTGTAAAAATTTCGTTTTTTGGTGAATTTGTTTAGAAACAGGGAATTTGTGACAAAATATTCCTTCTGAAAAATACTTTTAGCAAACCAACGAAAATTTGCCACCAAAAAAATCACTGGCTTTCACTACTAATAAAACCTATGTTTCAAGCTTGCTGAATGCCAAGTACAACATGCACCTAGTCTGCTAGACTAGAGCTCCACATCAGTATTTTTCAAAAAAAAATTGATTTCATAAAAGTGGTTGCTGTTTTGTCATGAAAGACATATTTTGCACTAGAATAAAATTTCTCAATAAATTTCCTTATTTTTTTATTTTTTTTCAATTTCCTGAAGTAGAAATATGATGAATATGACAAGGTAGATTTAGCATTTATTGGCAACAATTGTTAGAAAACTATCCCATTTTTTTCTTCAAATAGCAATAAACTTTTGTGACATGGTGATATTTCTTCAAAAACCAAAATTTCCCTCATTTTTCACAATTGTTTTGTCAAAAAAAACTAGGCATCTGCGACAAAATTTTCTTGTTTTCTTTTGTTATATTATGTGGTGCAAAAAGTCGAATTAAGAAAAACACTAGACTTGTGACAAAATATTCTTTTTGTTTTTCAAGGCTAAAAAGAAACATTGTTGCCAACACCAAGAAGTCACTAACATACCTCTTAATTGAATTCAGCAACAAACTGTGGAATAATTAATTAAAATTTAAAAATTTTACTTCAACACTTGGTTATTAATCCTGAAATTTTCATCATTTAATGGTTATAATAACTAATAAACACATACTCGTTATGTTTATGAGATACTATTCTAGTGTGTCTAGACATGTCTTAAACATTAAGGTCCATAATTCAAACCCGACGGTCAAAAACTTGCAGACTCTAAATTTTATAATAATTATAATTTTTTTGACAGAAATAAAAATAAAAATTCCAAAAACTTAACAAAAGAAAAAATAATTTAATTTATGCCAAAACCCTAAAACCCTTATTTCAGGAAAGGCCAAGTCCTTGAGAATTAGTTAGTCTACTCTTCAAGTGGGAGTGAGTTAACATCAGGTCCGAAACATGCACTATGATGAGAACACCTCGCAAAAACATTACCTATAGAATAGAACAAGGTGGTGTGTCACACCGTGGCCTTGCCATTTGCATTAAAAAAGTATATTTAAGGCAAAAGAAGAAGAATTATGGAAACTCATATAGATTTCACCATGCAAAAAACATAATCTTCAAAAAAATCCTCTAAAAAAGAAACCAAAATCCTTCAAGATACTACTATAACTCTATTATAACTAATCTCAAGTTTCAACACACAAGCCAAAATATCATCTTTCAAAAATCCTCATGTAAAAACAGACCTATTATTACCTAGGGGCCAAAACCCTTTAAGCTACTATACTCTATAATGAATCTAAACTCAATATCCTTGCCTTGGTAGCCAAGCAACTCATCACTTAATAACTCTCGATTATGGCCTTCACACTAAAAATTGGCCTTTAATATTTCTCATCTAGACGGCATATATACTTTTATGAAATATGCCCCATCCATCCATCCATCCATCCTTTGCACACACTATATTCTAGATGTCACCCATAAATTGGGTCAAGTTGGATGTAATCTCTTCCCCTGTAGGGGAAATCAACAAACAACAACTCTTTCTACAATCGAAATCCTGAACGCCCAAACCACCCACCCAAATTTTTTTTGAAAAATCATCCAAAGTTCCCCAAACCCTAACCCTAAGTCATCCATCCGTCCAGTTCGCACACCTTGTTCATAATTTCCAACAACCCTCAAAAGTGCGCCGGAGGTCCGCGAGCGACAGACAGACAGAGAGACAGGGCCCCACGCACGCAGAGACGACGCACGAGGGCGGACGGGCAGGCGGAGCGAAAGTCCGCAAGCAACGAAATCGCAACGATCTCGAAGCTCTACCCTTCTTCTTTCTTTTCTTTTTTATTGCCCCCCCGCCGACCTTTTTTCCTTCTTTTCTGGGGATGGATAGAATGTATTGGATCCCGGAATCGGAAGCCGCGAAAGCAGCACAAGAATGTCGCGGCAATCAGCCACCCAACACTTTTTTTGTTTGCACGAGATTTTTGTTGTGGGGACGATGGAATGTCGTGACTGAATTAAATATAAAAGCTTTCATTTATGAGCAAGCACCGAGTTGGCCGAGTTCCGATACACACGTCAATTCCCTTCCCGAATCCCCAGAAACATGCCCAATTTTATTTCCCTTAAACTAAAATTTGTGTAGTAAAATCTTTGCGTTACCACCCACGTCAGTCGAATTCGCACTGGAATTCGCAGCACCCAATCCCCATCTCTGACTGGTAGTCTCTCAGAGAGGATCAAATCTTCTTCTTCTTCTTCTCCACACATGCCCTGACACTGAACTGGACTGAATGGATACGGATCATGCCCACCTCCCAATCTTCTCCACATACCCACACACTCTTTCTCTCTCTCTCTTCTGCCACTGATCAGGATTCAGCTGCAGCATCTGCGAGCATGCATCATCTTAGCCAAATTTGTGGGGGGCGGGGGAGGTGGAAAAAAAAAAACAGAAAAGACAATTTGTGATAGATTAGTCGCAAATTAGTGCATGCACGTCCGTCTGGTAATGGGTCACAAAGAAGGGGACCACTGGTGCGGTGTTGCTGTGATGTGTGGCTGATGATGATGATGTTGTTGCGGTTCTTGCAGCGCCGTTGAAGAAGAAGGGAAAAAAAAAGCTGCGGCTGCTACTGTCGCGGCGGCAGTGCGGCGCATTGTATCTCTCTCTCTCTCTTCTCTCATCCGGCTTAGGGTACTTGGTTGGTTGGCTGCCGTTTTCTCGTTACGGAGTCCGGACCCATCATAATCCCCATGCGTGTGCTTCTTTTTCGCGCGGCCGTGCGACCACATCCGCCACCTTCTTCTTCTTCTTCTTCTTCTTCTGCTGTGCACGCTGCTGCTGTTGCTCCTGCAGCACCTGTCCTTGCTGCTGCTGTGGCACGCAGGAAGAGACAATTTGCAGCCAGGCGGCATGGCGGAGATAGATGCAGACCGCGGCGGAGGTCTTGGGCAAGGACAGAATGGAATTGAATTGCCTAAGGTCGTCGTGGGTGTGTGTGTTATGGAGAAGAAGGTACGTCGCATGTCCTGGGTCGCAGACACAGAGAGAGAGAGAGAGAGAGAGAGAGAGAGCTCTTCATATACTTTCCTAACAAAGTTTGCGGAGGCGTCGGCTCAGTGGTCTCTCTGTGTGTCTGCGCGCGGTTTGTATTCGCGGCTTGGGTCCCTATTTTTTCTTGCGGAAATTAGAATTCTCTATGCATTGCTATGGCTGTCTCTACTGCAAATAGCAAGGGAATTCCTGAGACTCGTCGTTCTTCTCATTTCCTTGTACATGATGGCTGCGACGGTACCTATCAACCAAGAATGTACTGTTGCAGTTCAAATCTCGAATATTCCAGCGACTCACTGACTCTACGAGGAAGATTCACGCAACCGTACTTACGTGGAGCGGAATATAATTTTGCATGCAATCGTTAGTCAACCGCAACAAAAGTTGGTCAAGTTTGGTCGTCTTCTTCTTCATGTGAGCTGCTTTGCTTCTTCACGTGCTTGAACACTGCAACAGTCTCTGACAGGCTGATGTGCTCCAACGTCGGGATGGATGATGGGTGGTGTTTGCACAGGCACTTTCAGGGCCTATGACCGAGATTCTGGACCGACTCAAGCTCTTTGGCGAGTTTAAGGTTCTTTTTCTCCTTTTTCTAGTCTTTCTGCCATAGATAGATCATCTTGAATGTCTAGACTCTTCTTTCATTTTCCAGCAGCAGCAGCAACAGCAGCAGTTTGTCTACAGAACCCAATGTCCAATCATGCATGCAATTTGGAATCTGGAGTCGAACCCATTGTCCATCAAGCAGTTCTTTGGAGATCCCGTTGTGTCTGGCATCTTCATGCAGTCTTTTGAAGAACAAACCATCCAATGTCCATCATGTAGTTCTTTGGAGAACCCCCATTGTGTCTGGCATCATCCAGTTTCTTTTGACAACCTCCAGGGATGGTGGAGGATGAGGAGAGTGGGGTTACATTGGTGTGTGTGCCCCTGGAAAGAAACCCCAAGGAGTTATAGTTAAAAGGGGGTGCAGGGGGGGGAGTGAGGAGAGTGCTACTGTATTTGTGTCACTGATCATGACCTTTTAGACTCTGTTTCTATGTATGTTTTGCAGATTGTCATCTTTGGAGATCAGATGATTCTCCATGAACCTGTGGAAAAGTGAGTCACTCGAACCCATGATCTCTGATATTTTTCCTATCTCAAGATTCACACAGAACAGTAAACTATACCTGCTGCAATATTCTTGTTGGCAATGTCAAGTGTTGCTACTCCAATGCTGAAGATATATATATATATGATTGTCATCTGTGGTAAACTCAAGCTCAGGATTAGGATCCAAACTGACCTCTAATGGTCAAGGCAGACATCTCATGATACATATCATGATTGTATGCTTTGGCAAATTGCATCATTGTATGTTTTGTATGTTCAACTTGAGATCTGTGAAATCTTATGAACTCAAGAACCTTTTGTTTGCAGGTGGCCTGTCTGTGATTGTCTTATTGCATTCCACTCTTCAGGCTATCCACTCGACAAAGCTGAAGCATATGCATCTCTTCGGAAGTCAGTTTTGTGCAGATCCTGTCACTTTGAATGCTGGACAGATCTTATATTCTCTTCTATATAATTTGCATGACTTAGTATGGAGATTTCTCAATTCTCATGAGAGTTATGGGGTGACTGTAACTGGATGAGTGCAAATTCTGTTTTAAAAGCCCATGATGAGTCAGATGTTATGCTCTGGAGTGATTTTCATTTGTGGCATTGGGTCTAAAAGCTGAAGCTTTCAGAATTGTCTGCTGTGGCTCTTTCTTACATGGACCAACTGGTGTAAAACTTTACAAGATCAAAATATCAACCTCAAGTGGGCTGTTATTTAGTCTTCATTTGACAAGAGTGACCATCTGTGAGAAGGTCTGATTTGGATTTGTGGGCTTTGATGAATCAGGCCATACTTGGTAAATGAGTTGATAGCTCAGCGTCTGCTTCATGATCGCCGCAAAGTTTATGCTGTACATTTTCCAACCCAATCAGTCACTTCCGTTGCTAGAATGCAGTACAGCTTTGCAGTTCCTAAATCTGCATGCCTCTTGACTTCAATTACATCTGAGCTTGCCAACTTTTTGCACTGGCATTGCACACATTCTTTGAAGTGGGTAGTGGTATTTGATGTGTGACTAGCATCACCTCTCAGACCAGTGGTTTACTGACCAGCTTAGTTTCACATCTGAGCATTTAACAGATCCTGTGGGCCTTCAGTGCCCAATATAATCAACTCAGATGATAGTTTCCCAACACCTGAGGGAAAAAGAGCAGCTCACAGATTTGGGTTTGTTTTGAAACCCAAATAGAGAGTTGGATCAGCAGACAAATGGTGCTAAGTCTCTATTCAGTGTGCTGCAATTGACACCCATAACTTAGAATCAGGGGTTCTGAATTCACGAGGAATATAGTGCTGCAAGCTTATGGTTGTACATTAGCAGTAACTGCTGTAATTAAGTTTATTAAAGAGATTCATTTGGTTGTGTGTTGTCTGCTTGGACCAGCGTCTTGATGAATATGGAATACCTATCCCGACATATGCACTGGTGAATAGAGCATTTCCTGACCAAGAGTTGGATTATTTTCTGGAGGAGGAAGACTTTGTTGAAGTCCATGGCAAGCGCATCATGAAGCCTTTTGTGGAGAAACCTGTGGATGGTAAGCATACATGGAGTATTCTGTTTTCACCTTTCTGCAACAATTTCAAAACTATCAACATCCACAAGGTTTGTACTGTACATACAGTGTTGAAGGTGAGGATGTGAGTTCTGATGGACTCTGTATACAAAAAGCTTGTATTTTGAAAATGAAAATGGTTGTTTGCCGTCTTTCTGGATGAGCAGGTGATAACCATAGTGTGATGATCTACTACCCTAGCTCTGCTGGCGGTGGTATGAAGGAGCTTTTCCGAAAGGTGAGAGCAACAGATGCTTCCACATCTGTTTTTTGGGACGGCATGTAAGCAGCTGCTCATGGTGCCAACCAGGTATCACAACATTAGTAAGCACAGAATGGGCACAGATGTACTCTGGAATTGGAGAAAGTCTTGGCAAGATTGAAAGGGCTCGCAGCTTCCACTATTTTACATCTACCTTTTCACAGCAAGTCTTGGGCTACTCTCAGAAAACTGCGGTGACACACTTTTGAGTTTTGCACAACGTACGTATGTAGCTGACAATGGAGTGGTCATAGGTGGGAAATCGGTCAAGTGAGTTTCACCCTGAGCTACGGAGAGTGCGGAGGGAAGGATCATACATATATGAAGAGTTCATGCCCACTGGGGGCACTGATGTCAAGGTCCGTTATTCTCTGCAGTGCACACGACTGTACTCAACACATATTTGGAAGAGAATCTGTCTATCAGAGTTCCACGTCAAATTAATTCTGCTATGTTGTCAACCTCTACAACACACATGTAAAGCACCTGTATGTGAGGGTTTTAGTTCATGTGTTCAACTAGTGTGGTTGAATAGTGGTTTGTTGTCTGCAGGTGTACACTGTTGGCCCTGAATATGCCCATGCTGAGGCCCGAAAGTCTCCTGTTGTGGATGGTGTTGTTATGCGAAGTGCTGATGGAAAGGAGGTATTTAAAGAGTGCTAATCATGCTTGTCACCAGTACTGATCAAGTACACCATAGCAATGACTAGAGCATTATAGTTTTCATGGGCTTGATTGAACCTTGTTCCTTCATCATGTAGAATGGGCACAAACCTGAAATGTTTCCATTTTGTATGGTCAGGTAAGGTACCCAGTTTTATTGACACCTGCAGAAAAGCAGATGGCACGAGAAGTATGTGCTGCTTTTGGTCAAGCAGTAAGTTTCTACTCTGAAGTGGCCAACTTCTGTTGATTTGATTTCACCAATTTGCAAACTTGATAGCCTTGGCAAGTCTCTCTTATGTACATCATTGAATCAATGAGCAATCTTTGTGCAGTCAAGATGGTTTGCAATTTTATCTGGCAGGTATACATATCTCCCTCCAACCCATGTCCCCACTATGTTTGTTGGGATGTGGAGTCCAGTTTTCATGAGATTGTGCTGATCCAGATCTGTTGACTGGCAGGTTTGTGGATTCGATCTACTTCGATCTCAAGGGAGATCCTATGTATGTGATGTCAACGGATGGAGTTTTGTCAAGAACTCATACAAGTACATATCTTTGCATCTGTCTTGCATTGGTCATTTCATCATATTTGCATGTCTCAATGAGTAGGTAATGGGTCACAACTGAATTCAAAGTGAACTTGAGATCTTGATCACAGTCTTACCCTTTGTTGCTCCTTGTTGAGGAACTAGTGTTTGGAAGCTAAACAAATAGACCATTACTCAATGATACCATGCATTGATCCCATGCTGGTAAAACAGGAATTTTGAATTCTACAGGAGCTGGTCTACATCAGGAAAGAGCCGATTACTATGCAGAATAGTCATTACCATTACAATTGTCTAATATTGGGTTTGCAGATTTTTTTGTTGTGCACTGAATAATCCAAGTGTCCCTACTTCACCAATTGCCATTGATCGAGAGATATCCTGACTGTAGTCCACTGTATAACCTGGATTTCTGCTTTTTTCCATGCATCTCTAGGTACTATGATGATGCAGCATGTGTGCTCAGGACTATGTTTTTGGAAGCAAAAGCTCCTTATCTTTCATCCAAGTTGCCTCCATGCCTGCCATGGAGCCTCTGTGAACCAAAAGTTGAGGAGGGAACAGCTCCCATATCAAGGCAGGGAAGTAGTGCACTAACTGGCACATTTGGTCAATCAGAGGAGCTCCGCTGTGTCATTGCTGTACTACGCCAGTAAGCTGTACCCAAGACTCTCATGAATTTGCTTTCCCTTTGTTCTCAGGCAATTATCCTTGTTTGCCTCTTCCTTGTTTGATGGCCATCATTCCTACTGTTAGTTCCAGGGTTCACTCTTGTGACCTACTTCTCTACCTCCTCATGTTTCTGAGTCACTATTTGTAAATGCTATTCCAGTGGAGATAGAACACCTAAGCAGAAGGTGAAGATGAAAGTCACACAAGACAGGCTGCTGAATCTAATGCTGAAGTACAATGGTGGAAGACCTCGGGCTGAGGTCTGCTTGCCTTCTCCCCTCTCTGTGAATCACAGTCCCCTCGTGGGTGCCTATTTCATGTCTAGTCGATCTCATTGCAATCATGGTTACTAACTGTATCTGGCCTCCTTTATGGCTGCATTTGAGTCCCTACTTGAATAGGTTTTGTTGCAGTATTGTAGTGAGGAGCATAGGTGAATCATAATGCTTGTGGAAAATGTTAACTCTTGCAGGCAAAATTGAAAAGTGCTGTTCAACTGCAGGATCTCCTTGATGCAACCCGTATGCTTGTGCCACGCCTCAGGTTAGTTCCCTTTATTGTTTTCTTCCATTGCAATACAATACAGTACCAAGCTATGGTGCACCCATCATTTTATGTCTGCTAGAGTTAACCACCCATATTTATGGGCATGGCTTTGTTGATGGTAGTGATCTAAGCTCCTTTGAGTCTTGCTGCAGGTCCAGCAAAGATAGCAGTGACAGTGAGGCAGAAGACTTGGAGCATGCTGAGAAACTACGCCATGTTAAAGCTGTACTGGAAGAGGTGATTTTTTCAGACTAGTCCAATCAACCTGCATTGTCATTGATTTGCTGTCCTTGGTCAATTTTCCCTGCCGGGTGTTGGACTCTGGGTCACTCTCAAGTTACCAGACATTGGTTTTCCTTGTTGCATAGTATTTTAAGATCTCTGGCATGAATTGCTGACCTTTCTTCACTGTCCTGCAAGTTTTCTGTGCAACTCAACTGTTTTGATATGGTAGGTCTTGCAAAGGTTTTGAGCATTATGCGGATTGCTAGATATATATATCTCCAGTGTATGTCCAAAGTTTCCTGAGCTGAATTTTTTTCCTCAGATTTGTTGAAAGATTTTGACCTGGTGCCATTTTGCTGCAGGGTGGTCACTTCTCAGGAATTTATCGTAAAGTGCAGTTGAAACCCCAGAAATGGAAAAAAGTTCCAAAGGAAGATGATGAAACTGAAGAGGAATTTCCCATCGAGGCTCTGATGGTTTTGAAGTATGGTGGTGTCTTAACCCATGCTGGACGTAAGCAGGCAAGGAATTTCCTATACATGAATGCCTTGCATGTTCTGTATGTTCCTTTGAAACTGTGCATCACTTTTACCAGGTTCTACTGCTGCATCACATAATCAATTGCCTACTTCAAAAGATTGCTGGCATTCCTGCAGAAGAAACTAGTACATTAACAGATTGATTTGGAAACTTTGCATCCCATCTCACTGGTTTTGAGAAAACTTGCTCCAGCAAAGCTCTTCCTCTTTCAAGTGTCCTAAAAATTGCTGTTGATCTGCAGGCAGAAGAGCTGGGACGCTCATTTAGAAATTGCATGTATCCAGGTTAGCACAGTTATGGAGTCATCACCCTACCCCTAAGATGTTTATCTGGAAGAAATTCTTTGGGTCTCTATAATGGAGTCTGTTGCTGCAACCATATGTGATAGAACCTGTCTTTGACTGGGAATTTGGCTTATAAGCTGACAACCAAAAGTCCTTTGTTAAGATGTATAGAAAATCCTTAGTATGATCATTGTGGAGTATTTTGTGGACACTTGGCATGTTCCAGTTTGTTTGGTATCATTGATTGGGGTTTTCTAGGAGATTCTTGTGTGGTTTCAGAGGATTTCTGCTCTCAGAGATATTGGGTCTGGGTGGTGAACATGGCCATTGATCCTCTTCCATCATCTTTTCTCTCTCTTTCCATGGGGTTGTCGGCCCATCATATTTTCAAAACTCAATGCTTACAAATCTGTGCACTGATACAGGAGAGGGCACTGGGTTACTGCGTCTTCACAGCACATATCGTCATGACTTGAAGATCTACAGCTCTGATGAGGGTCGTGTCCAGGTTATACAAGATCTATGTCAATCTTTTTTGTAGTGTGTAGATGTGGCAGGCCCTGATGACAAGGTGTCCCAGTTCTTCTATGGGGTTTTGCATCCTCTGTGGAATGTGAATTTGAAGAGAACATTGGTACACTAATATTGCTGCCTTGGGGAGTGTATGTTGTGGAGTCTATGGTCCTAATTAAAGCTTAAAGTACAAACCTTTTTTTTGCAGATGTCAGCTGCAGCCTTTGCTAAGGGTCTGCTTGATTTGGAAGGAGAACTGACTCCCATTCTGGTGATTGAGTCCATTACCCAGTATTCCATTTGAGGTTATAATTGTACATTGTCAATTCAACAGTACAAACTTCAAAGGGGTCATGAGGTGTCCTCAGTACAAAGGTCATTAAGGCATTAGGCCATGGGTCAGTGTCCAATTGTCCAATTGTCCAATTGCAGATAGATGATAATTCAAAGCATAATCATATGAGGTGGAGGATGGTTGATGCAGGTTTCACTAGTAAGCAAGGATTCACCCATGTTGGATGGTTTGGACACAGCAAGTATTGAAATGGAAGAGGCCAAGGTAACAATCTAGAGATTCTACTTTGCATCATATTAGTGTTGTGTATATCTGATCAACACAACAACACTACGTTGTTACCTTGTTTGAGCACTTCTCATTCACCCAGTTTCCTTCTCTTGATACTTTATTTCCTTCATCCATGTCATGGTAACTGATATGAGTAATATCTGTTTGCAATTGTGATATGGTGGGACAATGTTTTTGTAGACTTGGAAGCCAGGAAACGCTACCAGACCAGAAACCAAAGGCTAAAGCTTTTGTGGGTTGTGAATGGATCTAGGCAAAGCTGTATGATGTGATGACATCATCTGAAACACATGCGCCTCTATCAACCATGGGAAAGCCTGAGTCTCCTTGGATGGTGGATGGAGGAGGCATGCCTCCCAACTCCCTGGCTTTGATGAAGAGACTGGTGTGGCTCTCTTTTTTTTTTTCATGTATCAAGAGTTTGTCTTGGATCCCTTTGTCTTGTATTCGGTTGATGTATGGTCAGGACCTCTGCTCCTTGCTTTCCAATTTATGAACTGCAATATGAATTCTACTGCTGTCTGGGATACTAGACTGTGAAGTGCTTGAGGATTGGCTGCTATGCAGCAGCTCTTGTCTATTTTATTAACTGCTTTATTTTTTGGAGCATTTTCAGGTGGAACTTACCAAAAAAGTCACTGCACAAGTAAAATTGCTTTGTAAAGCTGAAGAAGAACGACTTGCTTCAACAGCACTTGATGAAGAGCTTCCACCTTATGACCAAGCCCGTGCCCTGGGAAAGACTAATATGGATGTTGATCGAATTGCTGCTGGCCTGCCTTGTGGTAGTGAAGGATTCCTCCTCATGTTTGCCCGGTGGAAGAAGTTAGAACGGGACATCTTTAATGAACGCAAAGAGTGAGTAGTTCTCTCTTGAAAGTGTCCCATCAGCTCACAGGTCTGGAAAAAGGAACCAAGATTGGAAGGGTTGGTAAATGGTCTTTGGGATTTGGAGTCTGTTACACCTGATCACCCAATGTGAAGAAAATTGCAGTTCTTGTCCTAGTTCAAGATGGGTGGAAGTTGATTTGCTGAGTTGAACAACCACTCATAACAGAAACTTGCTCACAACTGTTTTCTTTCTGATCAATGCAAAGGATAAACAACAGAAAAAAAAACAGCAACAAACAAGAATGTCAATTTGGATGTTTGCTATCTTCAAATGTTGAATTGCTAATAAGAACATGTGTGCACTATGGGTGCAGTCGATATGATATAAGCAAGGTGCCTGACATTTATGATTCTTCCAAGTAAGCTTTCTATGGTCTTCTCAACATCCGAAAGTGAGTTTTTCAGTCAAGAATGATTGCGTCAGGAATTTCAAGACATGCCCATGCTAACAATAGTACATAATGTGTTTGCTGCAGATATGATCTTCTGCATAATGCACACTTGAACCTAGAGGAACTTGATGAACTATACAGAGTGGCCAAGGTAAGAATGAATATCCCCCAATTTTAATGCAAAGGACAATTTTGTTATTTAAAAGTCTGCATTTTCTTTAAGGTTGTCCTCTATTTGAAGATGGCTCTCCCTGGACTTGTAGTGTTACTTGAGATTCTTAGGGGGGGAATGAATTGAATGAAAATACTGAATTTGATCTTGTTTTGTGGTATATCTCAGTGAGTTTTCAGGAAACTGGTGCAGATACTGTTAATCAATGTTGATCTCACTGTATTTTTGGATGTGGCAGCGACTTGCAGATGGGGTTATTCCCAATGAGTATGGCATTAATCCAAAACACAAGCTCATAATTGGCTCCAAGGTATCCTGATTTTTTTTCTTCTGATTTCCTGTCCTTTTACGCAGTAGTAAGACTTTCAGTCAGGCAAGAAATCTCAAGCATATACCAAATAGTGCCTTCCAAGCATAAGACTAAGGTGCCATATGGGTGTCCCTTAGATTGCTCGGCGACTAATGGGAAAGATATTGATTGACCTTCGGAATACAAGAGAGGAGGCTATCAGTGTCACAGAGCTGAAGCATAAGCAGGAGACAGCCAAAGCAAACATGCCTGGCAGATCCCGAAAGCAATCTGAAGAGAGTAGCAAAGCAAATGGCAAATTGCGAGCCTCCCCAGAAAGTTCAAAGCAAAACTCTGTCACTGAGAAGTCATATGAGACTGATGATGATGATGACAAGGAAACACAGTACCGCCTGGACCCAAAGTAAGTGATCATCAAATGCATTAGAGCACCCACTCTCCTTGAAGCTCCATGGACATATATGCCTAGTGTTGAAGGTTTTCAGGATGAATCCAGACAAGCTGAAGCTCTTCCATCTTGTTCATGAACAGGTATGCAAATGTGAGGACACCCGAAAGACATGTCCGCACAAGACTATACTTCACATCAGTAAGAGGGCTCCTATATCATCAGAAGTTGAAGTCTGCTATAAACAGGAATCTTTGTGTAGGAACTAGATATAGAGTTTTCGGTGATGGTTCTTACATTTCCACTGTATGTCTATGGTCAAATGTGAAGTCCATTCAAGCATTGCCCAATGCTCCTGCTTATTTTGTTTTGGCATTTTGTGGGTTTGTTTGAAATAGGGTCTACAATAATTCATGGGAAATTCATGGTCCTTTTTTATACCTCATGAAACCCAGAGATTCCCACTTCTAACACCAGTTTCTTAATGTGCAGGAATCGCACATCCACTCACTGATTAATGTACTGCGTTACTGTCATTTGGATGATTCTTTAAAAGGAGAACCGGGTCTGGTCTCCAATGAAGGGCTGCAAAGGATCTTTGAGATTAAGGAGCTGGATTACTTAACCCATATCGTGTTCCGAATGTATGAAAATACCTCGGTAAGAAAAACACTCCTCTGTTCCTCTGTTCTTTCTTGACATTGGAGAGTTTTGGGATGTCATTGATGACAGTACCAAATTTGTATCCATGGCATCATGTGGCTGCAGATCCCGGGCTAATTTGTCAGCATCATTCTCTTACACCATTTTGTAAGCTTGCAGGTTCCTTTGGAAGATTCAAGAAGGTTCAGAATAGAGCTAATGTTCAGTAGAGGGGCAGCTCTAAGTCCCCTTGAGGCAAGTTGCTGTCTTTCTGCAAAGATCTTTCTTGAAAGTTTACAATTAGTGTGCAGCTGTTTGTTGATGTTTGATGACTTCATGCAAGGTGCATATATTTCTTGGCATCATCACTAGCATTGCAATTTCTTCTGCCATCCTGAGAGGTATTGCACCTCTCTTTATTGTTGACAGGCAACACCACGCAACCGAGATCATACATTGCCAGTCTTACCTCCAGAGACGTTGCAAGAGGAGGGATGCTATGTGACATTGGATCGGCTGGAGAAGTTGGTTCGTCCATTTGCCATGCCTGCAGAGGACTTCCCACCAGCAACCACTCCACAGGGGTTTTCAGGCTTATTCATGAAAGGTGGAGGAGTTCTTGAGCGCCTTGTTAATTTTTGGCCATTTAACAAAGCTAATTCTAAACCCTGATGCGTTTGTCATTCCTTGTGCTGTGGTTGTGCCCAGAACTGAATCAGTTTGTTTTTCTTAGAGACCCAAAACCTTAGTTTGCACACATTGTCACTGGATGCAAAATCTCCATAACGTGCTCAGCCATGAGAAGAATCATTTTTTAAGCTTCCTTACAGAACATCAAATAATAGGTACTAGTACAGGAACTGAATATGCCCTCTTACTGGAACATACAATAGAGCTGGATGTGGCATTTACCCACGCACTCCCAAAACTGTACGCAGCAAGCTACTCCCTGCAAAATAGCAGCAGTGAGGAAATGAGTGCAGAGCAGAAAAAGGGTATGTTCAGAAACTCACAGTATTGAGAGTAAATCTGGTCTGAGTACCTCCTGTTCAATATCAGCTGAAGAGAATAGGAAACAAACAGATGAACACCTAGTAGTGCCTATGAAAAGAATGAGAATGAGAGTTGTTCTAAAGTCAGTGAGTAGGAGTCAGAGCAGCTAGTCACTGCTATTCACCATGATGGTGATGCTCTGACACTTTGTGAGTGACTCTCATACTGGTCATGACAGCCACTCAAGGTTGTCACATAAGGTTTAGGGTTTAGGCAGATGGTTTTCAATGGGTGTGCCAATGTTTTACCATGTTGTGAAGAGCTGTCTGTGGGTATGTTAAAAAGGGGCTCGGCGCTGGTGGCATTCGAGGAGGCAGCAGTGACAGAGAGACACACATGCACACACACAAACTCCTCTGGCGAACGCTTGTTGATCACTACATGCAGTACAATTCTACTACTGATGCCAAGCTCATGGCTCAGTTGCAGTGAGCATTGCAGAGATAGATTTTTTTCTTGCCTCAATATTCAGCCACAATTCGTTTTTTGTTACACTAAGCTCTGAGTAGAGATTGCACATCCCATTGCCAGTGTTTCTTCTGCAGCGAGGTGTGTGAAAGCCACAACAAAGATGGTCAATTGACACGGAGCTGCTGAACTCCCTTTCTCTCTCTCTCTCTCTCTAGTAGTTAGGGCCTTTCCAGTAGTAGTATTGAGGTTCTTGTGTTTTCTTGGGACTGTTTTGGAGTTCCACACCTGGTTGATCCCAATTGTAGCAGCTAGAGATTGCAATTGCAATTACCAGAGTTGTTGACTTGATTCTGCAAAGGAGAGTAGTGCCTGCATTTGATCAGAAGCCAAAAAAGATGAGTGCGCGTGTTGATCAAAATCAAAATTGATTTATTTGTGTACTTCTATGACTAATGATTGGAGAACATCTTGCCTTTGTTTTCTTGGATATGCATCCAGTGCCAGGATGCTCATCATCATCTCTTCTTTTCTTCACCTGATTCGCAATCATCAAGGATTTTTGTTGTTTCTGGTTATCATGTGGTTTCAGATCTCATGAAATGTTCAAAAACTCTGCACAGTTGAGAAGAACTACTATCATCATCATATCCATCACCAGATCATCAGGACATGGACTTTGAAGGAGCTTCCTTGGGCTTCAAAGGAGCTTCCTCGTTGTCAAATCGGACAAATCTTCAATCTAGCCCATAAGGATTGTGAGATTGTCTGAATTGCTGGCAGACAGATTGTGAGATTGAATGTCAAAATTGGTACCAAATCTTCAACAGATGCCGAACCAATTGTGACACCGAATGTTGGAATTGAGATGGAAATCTTCCAGAGTCACACTTTGAGAGCAAGATGCATCCTCAAAATAGATCAGAAATTTTCACTTCTTTGCTTATATCTTAGATGCTTCTTATATATTGCATCTTGCATCCTCAAAAGTGTATAAAAAAATCATACTTCTTGTTTAGATGCTCCTTATATATTGCATCTCCTTGTGGAAGAGGAGCGGAAACTCATCCTTCTCTTCTTGCATCTGAGAAAGAAAGACAATGGCTTATTAGAGATACAATATGTAAGGAGCATATAAAATGCAAGAAAAGAAGTACGAATTTTTTATCCACTTCGAGGAGCATCTAAGATGCAAGAAAAGAAGTAGGAATTTCTGATCCACTTCCATAGGGAGCAGCAACATACAAGTAAGGTGCATCATCTAAGTTGCAAGAAATGAACGACGTAGCAATTTACGCTCCACTTCGATAGCGAGCAGCAGCAACATGTAAGGTGCAATATGTAAGGTGCAAGAAAAGAAAGAAGTAGGAAATTTTCCGCTACACCGCGACGGCCAGCAACCAACATCTCAGGTGCTGCAGCAGGAAAAGCAGTACGAATCTCCGATCCACTTCGACAGGAGGGAACGGCAATATCCAAGGTGCAAGAAAAGAAAGAAGTGCGAATTTCCGCTCCCCGTCGATAGCGAGCAGCAACATCTCAGGTGCAGCAGGAAAAGCGGTACGAGAATCAATCTCCGCTCCACTTCTATCGATCGAGAGCAGTAGCAGTAGCAGCAGCAACATCTCAGGTGCAGCAGGAAAAGCGGTAAGAGAATCAATCTCCGCTCCACTTCTATCGATCGAGAGCAGTAGCAGTAGCAGTAGCAGCAGCAACATCTCAGGTGCAGGAGGAAAAGCAGTAATTCCGAATCTCCGATCCACTTCCACAGGTAGCGGCAACGATATCTCAGGAAAAGCAGTACTTGTCTCCTCCGCTGCTCCACTTCGACAGGGAGCGGTGGTAACATCTCTAAATAAGGTGTTTGAAGAAGAAAAGGGTGATGTGGTGGTGGAGCTCGGCGGAATGCGCATCTTTGAGCTTTCGCCACTGCTCTCGACGTTGTTCTGCTCTCGGGTTTCTCTCCTCACCTAGTCCCGCAGTTGCATCATCGTCTCTCTCTTCTTCTTCTTCTTCTTCTTCTCCTTCTCGCTTCCGTTGTCTCGGCCTATCTGGTGCTGCTGCTCTCGGTCCTTCGCAATTATTCGTCGCGCCGAATTCGTGTTCTGCGAGGAGGTTGTTGCGTCTTTCTTCTTCCGTCTCTTTCTATTCTGCTATCGGCTGCGATCCTCCTGCGAGACCGGAAGAAGACCTGCCTCCTCCGGCGATGGCTCCTCCTACCGATGCTGCTTTCACGGTTGCGGCCGAGCATGATGGATCGGTGTCTGAAAAACACGTCCCTGCTGTTGCTGCTGTTGAAGAAACCCGGCGCAGGTCATTTCAGATCGTCGTTGCTGCGACGCGCGAGCGCGGAATCGGAAAAGACGGACAGCTGCCATGGAAGTTGCCCACGGATATGAACTTCTTCAAGACCGTCACCTCCCTGACAACTTCCGCGACCAAGAAGAATGCCGTAGTCATGGGGCGACGCACTTGGGAGGCCATCCCTGACAAGTTTCGGCCGCTGCGAGGCCGATTGAACGTGGTGCTAACTAGGAGTAGTCGTAAGAGCTTTGGAGAATCTCCGCAACATGAGAATGTGTTGGTGAGTGAGAGCTTCGACTCCGCTCTTGCGTTGCTTGCTGCTCCACCTCTATCTTCAGAGGTCGAATCCGTGTTTGTCATCGGCGGTGGCCAAGTCTACAGGTCCGTGATAAGTCTCTCTCTGTGCCCTGTATTCTTGCCTCTTGCTTGGTTCTGTATTGTCGTCTTCTTCTCGCCAAGAATCGAGAGCAGCGCCAATAACATCTGTGCAAGCTTCTTGTCCTTAAACCCTACATGCAACAAAAACCCCTAGTCTTCTTCTTCTTCTTTTTCCTAGCCTGAGCATTTGAGTGACACCTTGAGGGTTTTGGGTAGTCTGATCTGTGGAACACAATGCAATGCAATACAATGCAGCAAAGCCCTGAATTCTCCCATCTCTGCAAGCTTCTCCTTAAACGCTAGATGCTACAAAAACCCTAGTCTTCTTCTTCTTTCTAGTCCGAGCATTGGAGTGACATCTTGAGCAGTTTTTTGTTGTCTGATTTGTGGAACACAATGCAATGCAATGCAGTGAAGCCATGAATTCTCGTCTCTGTGATGCTATCCACGTGACAGAGATTGACAGCAGTTTCCAGTGTGATACATTCATGCCTGCTGTGGATACAAATCTGTTCCGAGTATGGTCAGCCTCCTTTCCTGCAGTGGAAAATGGCATACGATTCAGCTTTGTGACCTATGTACGAAATGAGTCAATTTCAACACTGTCACCACCAAGTGGCGGTGAAGATGGAGTTAGTAGACTGCTTGGAAATGAAGAATCTCCACTTCCAAACATAAAAGATATGGCAGCAGTGGCAGGTTCTTGCACTGTCCAGAAGTTGCCTAGATTTGTACAAGAAACCCATGAGGAATATCAATATCTCAATCTCATTCAGAACATCATTCTCAATGGAGCTGAGAAAGGTGACCGCACCGGCACAGGAACCCTCTCCAAGTTTGGCTGCCAGGTGGAAATGTCTTTCCATCTGAAGATGTGATTTTATTTTGGCACTCTTTAGTGAGCTAGCACATCTGCAGGATGATGGATCAAGTGCAAAGTGGAATGTGCTACTTTCATGGTATTTTGTTTGCTGGATCAGTCTTACAACAAGCTGGCTTTTTCATCTTGTGTTGAAACTTGTCTTCACTGCTGTTTGAGAATTTCTAAGGCAAGTAGTAAATGGGAATGTGGAGGTTTTCAAGTTGCAGCTTTTTAAACTTCAGTTGCACAACTATTACTGTGCTGGCCAGAGATGCATATCAAGAAATTGAATATGTTCTGACTTTTTTTTCAGTTTGACCTCACTGTCTTGTACTCTCCCTCTAGATTATTTTTTTCCTTCACATTTTTCTGAAATGGGTGGTGTAGATGAGGTTCAATCTTCGGAAGTCATTTCCAATACTGACCACAAAGGTACAAGCTTGTCTTGAATGCCTATCTTCTTTTCTTCAATATTGTGCTATTCTGCATGTATTCTGGATTGTCTAGCACTTCCTGAATTCCTGGAGCAGTGAAAATGAGTTTAGAAACTCCTGTTTGTGTGCAGAATGTGTTTTGGCGTGGGGTTGTGGAAGAATTGTTGTGGTTTATTAGTGGTTCCACCAATGCAAAGGTATCATGTTCTCTCTTCTGTTCTGCTCATAATAATTTTTTTCAAGTTGGTATGCAAGAGCAACCTTTCCAGTGGATACTATGTTTTTTCCTTGCATTGACTGATGACTACAAAAATATCTGCACATGGTCAGCCAGGTTCTACAAGAGAAAGGCATACATATTTGGGATGGCAATGCTTCACGATCCTATCTTGATAGGTGCTTGCTTCTTCTCTGTGCTCTTTCAAATTCCAACTGTGTAGATTGATGTCCTCATGATGAGTCCTCCCTGCTGATATCCCAGTGATTTGAACCTGCAAGACTCATTGCACATATCAATTTTCACCATGACATGACACCTGGTAAATTTCTCTAAGCTACAAGCAAGCATTTCTAGGTTTTGTTATTTTTTGGTGGCTTGCCCAAAGAAAGGGATTGCTTTTGAGTTTTGCAAGCATCACATTTCTCCATGTCTCATAATGTCCATCTGATTGCACCTGATTTCTCCATGTTTCAGTCAGGGGTTGAAAGAGAGGGAAGAAGGTGATCTGGGCCCTGTGTATGGGTTTCAATGGCGTCATTTTGGAGCAAGGTAATGTACAATTCTGACCACCTACATCAAGTAACAAAAATGAGTCTTAGCCTAATCTTTTCTTGTTGTCTTCTAAAATTCCTGCTCTCAAAGTTCTCCATCTTGTTCCTCTCCCTTGACTTTGTTGTTACTTGTTTGGGGTTTTTCTGTTTGTTCTTTTCCATTCTGTTTTTTCTTTTTCATTTGCCCTTTGTTCTTTTCCTTTCTGTTTTTCCTTTTTCTTTTTCTCCTTTAGTATAGGATGGATCGTTTGTGAATGCTGAGATTTGTTTGATCTATTGAATACCTGAGAATGCAGATACACAGACATGCATGCAGACTACAGCGGCCAGGGATTTGACCAGCTGGCTGATGTTATTCATAAAATACGTACAAATCCAGATGATAGGCGGATTCTTCTGTCAGCATGGAACCCAGCTGATTTGGAGCTCATGGCTCTTCCACCGTGCCATATGTTCGCACAGGTTAGTCAGTTAGTAGACTTTGCATTAAGGAGAACTTAATGTCTAGGCTGCAGTGCATGCAGTCGAAATCATAGCTTTCTAGACGAAATAGTGTTTCATCTGCTGGAAGTTCACTGTGTTACCATTGTCAATGCAAATGGCACATAATTACATCTATGTGAATATTCTGGGTGCAGTTCTATGTTGCCAATGGAGAACTTTCTTGCCAGATGTATCAACGGTCATGTGATATGGGTCTGGGAGTGCCTTTCAACATAGCTTCATATGCTCTCCTCACCTGTCTTATTGCTCATGTCTGTGGTATGTTTGTGAATCCTATATCCAGTTTTTGCCCAACCCCAGTTTGGTGCTAATTCATCATATAGAGTTTAGATCACTGACCTATATTGATCGCCTCTATCTAATGCATTAATGTCGAGAGTCTGATTATAATTCTCCTACAAATGAATGTGAGAAATTCAAGAAGACAGAATTTGAGAACTGTTAATTGTGGTTCAGATTACATTTCCAGTTCAGAGCCAGCAGAATGTGCTTGGGGATTGTGAACTCCCAAATTGGCTTAAAGTTTTTTACTTATGGGCAGCATGTTCTTGTTTTTGCACCAGATTTGGTGCCAGGTGACTTCATTCATGTGCTGGGAGATGCACATGTTTACAAAAATCATGTGGAACCTCTCCAAGCTCAATTGAAGAATACACCCAAGCCTTTTCCAGTGAGTTTCTGATTCTTTGATTATTGTCCCATCTACTTCTGCTGCCCTAGATTTCCCACTGGGATCCATATTCCATTTTGACTATGATGTTTCCAGGTTCAAAGTATGCACATGTTCTTAGTTATTCTGTAGATGTAGTAGAAATATGTAATGCTCATGTGCAATGTGTACCAGATCTGGAGGTTAGAAGCCCACACAATGAAATCTGTGTGCTAATCCTAAATTGACTTGGGCTTGTCTGTTTTTGTTCACAGGTGTTACAGATCAAGTCTAGACATAGCAATATTGAATCGTTTACAGCAAATGATTTTGAGCTGATTGGATACCAACCCCACAAAAGAATCACTATGAAGATGGCTGTCTGAGCCTGTAGACAAACAGTACAGCTTTAACCTCTGACACGTGGGATGCAATTTTTGGTTTTTACTGGTGCACACACACTCTATGGACATTTCAGACAGGTGAATGCTATCTGACTCAAGTCATTAATCATTTCTACTATAGCAGCCTGGCTTCCTACTCTCACACTTTAGTTATTATCCTTCCAATTTTGGTGAAGCCATTTTCTGAAAACTTAATCAAATTTTCATTTGAGTGGAGAAATGAAAGATTTCTGATTTGAAACAAGAGTATAGGCCTCTTATCAGCTATGTAGAGAAAGAAAAAAACCGTGTTGAAGAACCTCAACACAGCGGTACACTGTGTTGTGTTGAGGTGCACATACTTGAAGATTAAGTTTTTCTTGTATGAAAGTTTAGAGTATTTTCACATAATGTATGGCACACAACATATGAATCATAGATCTGGGAATCCATTTCCAAACTTACCGAGGGTTGAGCTATATACATAACAGGCATTGGGTGCTTTTTTGTGTGATGGAAACAATTCAATTTTGTAAACTTTCTTGGTATGTAAAGGTCCGCAATGGTTGATTTGGCCCATTTTCCCACCTCCCTTGATGACCTCTTGATGGCTGAATTGGCAGGCAGTTGCCCAGCTGCTGATTTGGCTATTCCCATAATGCTCCATTGATGCTACAATCATCTTCCTGAGGCCTGTTACATTGGGGAACAAGACATTTACGCTGAAAAACACACTCATAAAAATGGTGTTGGATCATAGTGAGAATTTGTTAGGATCATAAATTTATTTAAGTTTTGTCGTTTCTGAAAGGAGTTGAAAAGATGTTGGATGATATACACACCTGCAAATTATCACAGATTTATTTATGTTTTGTCATTTGAAAATCATGGTAATAATGCAAATTATCATAGATATATATTTATGCATTGTCATTTGAAACCCATGGTAATAATGAGAAGTGCTAAATGACTCGAAAGGATGTTGCAATAGTCATATTAGAAATTCATTGAATCCAATTTTAGGTTTTGATTTTAATTAAGGACTTTTGAAATCAAATAATAATTGCATTAGTTTGTCAAATAAGGACAATTCTGTAAGGAATTTTTTTATTTATTGCTTCATAAAATTGTTTTGATGATGATAAAAAGTTTTAAATGATAAGAAATTATGAGTGTCACTTATAAAGCATTCATAATTTTTTTAATGTGAAATTCAGAATTTTTAGAAAATTCAAAGTATGTTTCAGAATATTAAAACTTTCAGAGTACTTTGACATGGGTAAATAAGTTATGGAACGCACATAATGCATAAATCAAAGTTTCTAATTTTGTAATACAAGAAAATGAACCTTCAAATAATGAACATGTTTTAATATGATTTGAAATTGAGATCATTTTTTGTTCATCTTGAACTGCATAGAATTTGCACACTTTTACAAACTCATATTTATTCAATTATGATTAACACGCAAGATGTGATATATTGAAACCAATATAAACATATTTAATAATAGGTTGCAAAATATTTCATTTTTTATGAAAAAATGTTTATGACCATAAGGAGACCTGATCTTAAACAAAGTAATATCATTTATTGCTCGTACATTTCAGCCTTTATGGCGCATTTTGTAGGTGCACCATCATTGAGCTCATTGTGTTGTGACATTTCCATGTTCATCCATTTATGACTTTCATGGTAGAATATGTTATAAATTGTCCATTTTATAATATATAATTTTTTATATATGTCTATATTATCATGTGCGAATGGTGTTGGATGTCACAACTTTTGATCCTCATTGCAATTTTATTTGTGAAAATATAACATATAACTTTTCCATTGTTGAAAATTGAAATTTTTTTTTTAAATTTCATTTTTTCAAATGTTTGTCATTGTGTCTTGTCAAATAGTCATCGATAATTATTGGTAATAAAAATACATATATTTACATGTCCAAATTTCATTATATCTTTCTATAAGAACAAGAGGTTGCAATAGGAGGGAAGTTTATAAGGGGGGATGTAGGTGTATTATAAACAATTCCATGAGAAAAGTAAATTTATAATGATCACTTGCCATCATGAATCATGAAACAATGACCAAATTATCACTTAGGCATGGAATTAATCATTCAAACCTCAATAAATCTATTCCCATGGGGAGGTGGTTACCTTATGATGAATCTTGGGAAAAATGGTCTTAATTTTTTATTGAAGACCTAAACATAGGAGTAGGTTGAAAGGGACTTAAAGCTTGACCATGCATCACTTAAATGGAAGTGGAACATATGCATTCAATAAAATGCCCATAGATATGTGAGTCATGGGGGAAATAAATTAACATCACCATAAATGTATTTTTATCTCCCCATGATGAATCCAAATCCAAGGACTTCCAAGGAGTCCAAAATATTGATAATGAATCGAAAGACATTTATGGAATCCAAAAATGTTTATAATTTGTTTAATGACTTCTAAGGAATCTCAAACAATTGTGATGCAACTAGGGATTTCCAGGAATCCCAAACATCTTTGATGAATATAAGGACTTACAATCAATTTCCCAACACATTTATGAAGAGTTTTAAGGAATTTCCAACATGTATTTCACTTATCAAAATTCATTGCCTCCTTTTTTTCATATTTTTCACATGATATTTGTCTATCATGGGGGGGGGGGGAAAAATTGTTAATTTTTTACATTGGGTAATACCCTCAAAGTGGAATGTTCTTGAAATATGAACATTTAATTTGAGAATGCCCCGTTCCTTGGTCATTCCTGACATTTAAGCCCCAACTTAAAAACTCTTGAGAAAAAAACTTTTGAAATTGGAACAAAGAATTGAGGACATTGTATTGTTCTTTGAAGATGGATATGAATTGGAACTTATAACTTTTTTTTGACAAGCTCTTAGAAGATCTATATGTTGCTACATGTAAGCATCACTTGAACTTGAAATCTTTGCGTGGTTAAAACCATTAACTAGTTAAGCTTTCTTTTTGGAGAAAACACAATTCAAGTGTTTTGAAAAACACTCAACCTAAATCTTCAAATATTGCCTTTTTTTAAATATGTGAAAAGTACTTCATCACAAGTGAGCATCCCCACATGTCATTCCTCCAAACCAATCAAAGTTGCAATTATGATAGATTTTTTTTTCAATTCAAAACAATAAGAAAGTTCATTAGCTTTTCAAATTTGCATTTAGCTTATCGACAAACAAAATGGTTGAAAAGTGAGATGATGGAAAAAAAGAGTTCCTATGTGACTCATTTTCACCTCATGAGAACATAAGGTTGGTAGGGATTAACCAAAGGGTCTACTCTATTTGAAATTCCGTTGGTTAAAATTGTGGATGGATGAAAATGGAAGGATGCACTAAAGGTGTATGATAAGGTAAATGATAACATTAGGCAACCAAAGTATGTGTATGTGGAGTTCCAAATGAGTTTTTTGAATCAATATTGGGTTAGATAGATACAATGAAAAATATTCATCTTTTAATTGAGAAATATGATATTGGCATCAACAATCTTGAGGTGTCTCATGATGTGTTTGAAGTGCATGCTATCGCAGAGATGTATGTACTTTTACCAAAAAATGAATTGTGACAATGAGTTAATTTATTGATCATATTGGTTAAATTGTAACTTAGGTATTATAAGATTTAATTCCTAAAATGGATGTATTCATCTTATTAAGAGACATTTGTTTTGTAACCACTATTTAATTTTTTTGAAATATGTCTTGAAATTTGATGCATTGATAGAATGTTGTAATGTTTTTTGCACATGTCCTTTCATTATGTGTTATGTTGTTAAAATTCAAAATAAGATTTGATGGTAACAAAAAGAATAGATGGAAAAACATGATCTTTGTCTATCATTAGTGTTTTCAGTGCTTAAAATATTCATAAAAAGTTTTGAATTTATTTGAAAATGACATATTTATGGAAAAAACTTTTTAATACCCCTTGACATAATAGTATAATGCAATATCTTTTTGATTCAAAAAAATTTAAATATTTCTACCAACTTGTAAATCATAATTTTAGAAATACTCTTCCTAAATGACTAACGTGTTATGCCACATCAATTTGATTAGCTAATCCATTCCTTGTAAGCACTTTGTCTTTGTGGCATTTTTGGTTCTTAATAACATAAATGCATCCAAACCTTTATTGTCATGGATTCAAAATGAATAGTCATTACTATGAATTAGTTGGACTAATGAGGTCTTGTCTTTAGGCATTACTCCAATAACCTTTTATTGTAGTAGGCTCAAAATCAACTTATTGTCATGAAGCATAATGGTGTCATGTTTACTACAAGTTTCAACCTTTTTCATCTTATTATTGTTTCATTTCAAGGTTAACATGCCAAATTTGTGGTTTATTTGATCACTTTATATGTTTTCTTGTGAGATGACAAGAATTGATTGATTAGAATATCAACAATGGCAAATATGTAATGGTGCACAATGAAGTTAGTTACCATTAGGGTAGGCAATGGTGATGATTTCATAATGTTTGTTTCACATCTATACATTTGGGCAATCATTTGGTTTTGAAAACATCACAACACACATTAACATACCTTATGGTGACCACTTCCATATCAAGGTACAAGTGAAAATGATATAGACATGCTATGGCAAATCACACATTATTTTTACCAATGTATAATAGGTGGGTGCATTCACAATAAAAGGGACCATTACTCACCCTTCTATTGCTTAAAAATGACAACTTATTTTTGGAATTGTTTAGAAGTTTTTAGAAATGTTTTTTTTAATTATTAAATTTTTTTACTATTATATTAAGATTTATATTTTAAAAATTTCCAAAATATGTCATTTTCAAATCTTTTCAAATCCTTTTACTACCTAAAAACATTGGCTACAACATTTCAAAAATGTTTTTAATGTTTCACATTTTTAAAAATATTTCACTTGTTTCCATGTTATATTATGAATGTTGTTATATAAGTACATCCAATACTTTCAACACCAACATAATTTACCACTTTAAAATATGACATATTGAACATTAGCTACAATTGAAACTAATCATTTTATTGAGAATTCACCCAAGTGCTAAACATTAATTTTTCTTTTTGTGTGTTTGCCAAGGTGGAAAATTATTTTATTTTATTTTTTCCACTAAAGAGGTGTTTTCATGTATAGTGCTTTACTATGGACCTCCAATCATATTGGCAACATTAAACTCTAACAATAATTTTCTGAATTATATTGAAACATGCATTGAAAATGTAATGAATTTGAAAATTTGTCAATAATAAAAGCAATCAATTATAGTTGGGCTCATAACTATCAATAATAAGTTGCAAATATCATTATGAAATTTGTTCATTTTGAATTTTTGTTTGTTGAAAGATAATTTAATGTGAAAATGGAACAATATTTTTCATTTTTATATTTATGGCTTAATTCAATTTTTTTATTGATTTGTTAGTAATTCAAATTAATGTGATATATGACAAATACTTAAGAAGATGTGGGTTTGATGCAAGATTAATAATCAACATATTTTTTCAATTTTGTAGTGTAGCAACATTAATAACCATTTCACAAGAGGATCCAATTAGATTTGGTTATAGGATAGGTAGGATAATAAAAAATTTAATAATCCTATTTCTATTTGGTAACCTACAAGAACACACACTCTGCATATGGTGAACCTAGTCCAAAACCCTATTTTTGGAAGAAGTTTTTTTTTTAATTTAATTTTTAAAAAAGAAAAAAAGGTTGTAGCCTCAAAAACATCTCTAAGCTTAACAAATGATTTCACACAAAAGAATTTGGTTGTTGACAATATGGAAGTGTCAGTTTCCATCACTATGCTGAGATATGGCATCCATGATTATTTTTTAAAATGGCATAAATGATGGGTTTGATTCAACTATAATTAAACAGGACCAATCACAAAAACCATGATTGGTGTAATTGTCAATTTACAAGTGCATGATTTTATTTTTTTTGTTGATTTTTCATTGTGTTGATTTTTGGGGGCATTTGAGTTTATTTTTGGGTTTCATTGTTTTATTTTCGAAGTTAATGTGATGTTGAAAATTTATTATTGTTAGATTTTATTTACATGCATTGTAATAAAATATTCATATTTTTAAAAATAAATTCATGTTCGGTAAAAGCAGATGAAGAAAAATATTTCATAGTAAAATATGGATAGGGTTTGGGGTTTAATAAATAATTAAAAAATTTATGTGCTATAATTTTTCATAATATTTTTATGTTTATTTAACTTTCATTAAAAATAAATGGGCACTACAAAAAGTAATTCAAATGTTTAATTGTGTGAATGTTTTTGTTCATTTTAAATAAATTTGATCTTGTTTTTGTGTATGAGACCCAATATGACCTTGTCTGTTTTCAAATTTGATCTTTTTTTAAAAAAATTGGATAATAAATATTTTTTGTGATACTATATATGTATTATTTATTTATTTATTTATTTAATTGATGTAGGTATTAAATTATTTTTTTTGCAAAATTTCACATTGTTATAAAAATAATAATTTAAATGAATATTTTATTATTAGAGTCATTTTCTATTAAAAAAATTCCAAAAACATTTTGGGTCAAGTTCATGACATTTTTATTTTTGGCTATAGTAGGTAGTTAAACTATAAAAGGAATTTTTTTGGGGCACATCCTAAAAACTAATTGTCATTTAGTGTTACATCCTTCTTGAGAATGCTTGTCATTTACATGAAAGCAAAAACTTGAGATTTTTGTGGAACTTTGTGAGCTTATTAATCTCTTGAATGTAAACTTAGCTTGAACACTTCTTTTAAAATTTCATTAACATTTTCATGTGCACTAGTGGATGAACATAATGGGTTCTTTCTATGTTTAATCATGCTTTGATTTGAGAATACATTGTTGCAACTCAAGAACAACACATGATAAATTTGTTTTCACAAAGTTATGTTTATTATTGTGGTCTCCTTGACATTTGATGAAGCAATGAAGGTGATTCATCAATAAAGAAAACCAAGGTTTGATAATATTCCTCAATGTGTCAAAGTAGTTGTCAAAGTTCAAAAGGTTTTGGATTTTGAGGATGTGAAAACAAAGTTCAACCAAGACAAATATCTAAGTAAAAGCCTTGACTTGCATGGTTCCTTGGTTGTAATGGTGATGAAATTTGTGACCTGGGTTTGCCACATAACTATTTCATAAGAGAAGCCAATGAAATATGTGGTTTTTTCAACATGGTGGTTATGTTAAGAAATCAGAGTGTAAAGAATGAAATATTATTTGGGTGGGGATGGTCAAAAGAGTATGGAAGGTGAGTTCATTTGATTTATTATCATCAATTGATGATATCATATTATTTGTTATTATTCTTAATATTGAATTTTTTAAAAATTACATTATGTTGTTTTCATAAGTACACAAATTCATATCAAGTTATTGTTGTGGACCACAACCAACAAAGGTTAAGTTTGAAATATTTGTTACCAACTTAACAAATTTGTGTAAGTTCATTGGGTGATCATTCCCACCTTGTATTGCATGGATAAATATGTAAAAAAAGTTTAAGTGTTTCATAACAACAAAAGTAGACAAGACAATAACATTTCAAATGTAAAATATGCTACAAAAATGTAAATATGAAAAAATGGAAGGTTGAGGGATATCAATGAATAAAAAATGTGAATTAATTTTTTTAATGTGCAATAAATCCCATCTTGCTTGCTATTAAATACATCATTTTATGATCACCGCTTCATCATTTTACAAGGTCTTTATATTTTATAAATATATCACAATAACAAAATAGGTCTTTTATATTGAAACATTGAGATTTTCCTATGGATTTTACAAAAAATTGTAAAATGTAAATCATGTGTGTAAATAAATATAAAATTGACCTATATAGGTATAGTGGGTGAATTCAGGGTCCTAAAATTTTATTTAATCCATTCCATGGTTTTAAGCATTCACAAAAATAACAATTTTATATATGGCATGATGCATATAAATTAAATAAATCAAACTTGATGTTGTTCAAGATTATTTTGTGTATAAACTTGTAGTTCTTAACAAATATGATTTTGAATGGGAGAAATTACAAAACGTAGTAGACAACTTAGTAAATGTTAACAACAATAAAATATGGGTGGATATTTTTTTTGTTCCATTGAAGATATTCGAAATATGCCAAAATCAAATAACATTCTTATAATTGATTCATAATTTAAAATGTATACAATTGAAATTGACCCATATGACATAACACGTGAAAATTTGAAAATCAAATTAATAAATGATTTTCATTTATTAATTTGGTCCCACTTTAGACAAGTGATGAACTATTACCTTATGAATCCTTTATTTATAGGGCAAGGAGTTTAAATGAAGAACATAGTTCTTTGTACAAGAAATGTAAACAACAAAATTAACCATGTTGCATATATTTATCATTGGGAGGGTGGGCACTTTTATGTCATTAATTATCAAACAAGCCTTATTGCAATCTTATATAAAACATGACAAAAGTATGGATCCATTGAAAATCGGAGTATTGAAACTAATTCATATTGGAATTATACATATATACATTCAAGTTTGGCAACATTTACAATAAATAATCAATTAATAAACCTTAGTGATGAAAAACTCAAATTTTCATTGAATACAATCAATTGAAATTGTTGATTTGCTTGATGAAATTTTGTTTAGTTGTGGATGCTCAAAGTTGCGTATAAAAGATTAAGTATAGTCAAACAAGCCCATATTTTTGTTAGCAATCTTGATGTAAATATAACATGTGATTTCTATCAAGCTCTTCATGTTCACATGGTCCACCATGGTATTTAAATCCAAGAATAATTGTTTGGGCATTGTGGGTGTAGAATTTTGGTGAGAAAAAAACCATGTTATCAACTCTAACAAGTCTCATGTGACAAAGAAACAGAACATTTATTCAAAATTTGAATATGTACATTTCATATAATTCAACAAACTATCAACAATATCAATTGTATGAGCAAAACATGTTTGAAACCACTTGATGATGCACATTTAAAGATTGCTCAAATTTATATCAAAGCACCTTGAGCTTGTCCTACAAATTTTATAGGGGGATTTCAATGTTGATATGTTGAACATATCTCCCTCTCTAAAAAAAAACTGGGATATTATATGAAACATTATAGTTTTGAACTTAGTTACAACGAGCTATAATTCACAACTAAACCACACATATGGACTAATGCAAGTGTAAACAATTGTCAATCATAGTGCACATAAGCATATTGAACAAACCATGAACCAATATACATTGCATTTGAATTAAACCCTAAACCCTAAATCATATCCCCCTTTTTTCATTTCCCAAGTCACAAACCTTGTCATGTCTCCATTGTCATGTACCCTTCCCACTTGTAATACTTGCATGTAGTAGGATATCAAGGCATGGCTCTCAAGTACTTGACACTTTGTTTGGTCATTGTTTCATATTTGATTGATATATATGCCTAGGAATCTTGTAAAGGTAGACTTTGTTTGTTTTGCAAAATATGGACAAATGAACTGAAAAAGCAAAGCAACACACAAGTGAATCATCATGTGTTATCCACTATCATATATGCCTTCTTTGTGAAGGAACTCTGATCTAACATTTGAGATTTTTGTAGGTAAAGGGATGATGTCAATGACCCTCTTCTTCTTGTATGGGCTTTTGAGTTTGAAAAGGAGCTCAAAAAAGGTTGCCCACTAGGTAGTAGCTTCACAATGAAGCCAAAGTTTCTCCCAGTTCTTGGCCAGTTAAAAAAAAAGGGAACAATATCCCCTATGGATATCAAGGTTCACAACCATGGTTATGAATAAGTTCCCCCCGGTTTATAATGGGTATTAGCCCAGGCCAAAAATGGTGACAAACACTTTTGGAACATAGAAATTTCATGCAGCCAATGGGAAGGCTCAGCATGCACTCAAAGTGCCTTGATTTGTTTTCTTTCAAGTTTTTTTTTTTGGGGGCGGTAGATAGAGGAGGATTTTTTTCCATTTTCCCTTTGTTCCCAACATGTTCCTTTCAAGTTCCCAATGGGTTCCCAATATGTTCCCTAGATTCCAATGTGTTCCCCAAGGGTGCTCCCAATAGCACCTCACTTTAATCCCATATGTTTTGCCCAAAGTGCTCTCCTTCTCACCTATATAATTGGGCCAAAGGGAGAGGCACAAAATCTTTCCGGAGAAGCTTATATTTTGGGGGGAGCCTCCATAGTGTCCACATTCCCATAAGGTCCCACCTGAAAAACATTGGAATCAAAACTAAGCACAAAACTCCAAATAATAAAATAATAATAAATCCTAAGCACAAAACATGATGTACCATCATCCTCACCTCATCTAACATCAGACCCACATCATCATCACCATGTCAATATATTCTTTTTAATTAAATTGTTTTTCTGAGAATAATATAATTAAATTTGAACTAAACTTGTTATAATTTTTTTTTTAAAAATTAATAATACATGATGGTTTGGATAAGGTTTTTTTATATTGAATTTGACACAAAACATTGTTTTCATCTATTTGTTGTTGAATCATCTAATGAGAGAAAAAAAAAATTATTAATATTATTTATTAATTACATCATTTGATGGTCCATATATCAAAATTTATTTCAATTTACCAACTTTCAAAACGGGTAATTGTTAATTTTGAACTTTTTTGAAAAAATCCAAAATTAACTTAAGTACATGATATTTATTAGTGTTGAAGATGCCAAGGTACTATGGTATTGCCAAGGCCAAATTACCTGGGAAGCTTCCAGGGTGCCCATCCCCCTTCCTCCGAAAGAGGGAGGGCAGAGGAGCTAGAGCACTTTGAGTATTAGAGTGAGGCATCCTGGAAGTTCCCTCACGTAAAATGACATTTTTTGTGAAAAAAAGGGGCCCTAATTTCGCCATATTTTGAATTAAAACAGATTTCTATTGTGGCAGATTTTTACAAACATGTCGTCACACAGCAGGTAGCCAAAATATAAAATTATTCTTAACATATTTTCTACTTTCATATCTATTCTAAAGCCAAATTTGGCAAAATCTTCTTGTGGATGATCACCAATGTGGCTACATAACAAAAGTGAAATGTAAAAAGGCCTCCACACTTTTGTACTAATGGTACAAATGGTACAAAAATTAAAAATTAAAAGAGGATGCATCAGCCATGGGCATTACCGGAATTGGGCCCTATCTCGGCTTTGGCTCACAACCGGCCATTCATCCGGGTAAAATACCCAATGGCTTCAAGCAATACTTTGCCTGATCTAAAATCTCTAGTTTTTAAAAGTGAGCAAAAATATGGCAAAAGATTCCTAATTTTCTCTACTTTCCTCTCTATACTTATTACCTGTAGCCAAATTTGGCTAAACTCCTGTTGTGGATGATAACCAGGCCAGAAAAAAAAAACAGAAACTCTGGTTGGTAAATGATCTCATAGAATAGATGGATGACACAAGATGAAAAATGGTTCTGTTGGAGATAAATTGCCTATAAATAGAGAAGACTTAAAAACCCAAAGAGTTTTCCCTCACGTGTGCACTCACGCTCTTGTCATGAGTAGCGTATGCAAATGCTCACTCTCTTCCCCTCCTCTCCCATTCTTCTTCTTCTTCTTCCACAAGCGCTTCTTGAAGCGTTGAGAATCAAATCCTCTCGACTGCATGCAGCAGCAGCAGGCGCAGCGCAGGTGACGACGGCAAACTTGTAGCAGAGAGTAGGAGGATTCTGGAGTCTGCACAGTCGGGAGGAGGAAGAAGAAGAAGAAAAAGAAGGGAAAGAAAAAACAATAACCAAAAAATAAATGGTGAAGGGGATAGTAGTGCATGAAGTTGGAGGTCCGGAGGTAATCTCTCTCTCTCTCTCTCTTCATTTCCTTTCATTTGAAATTCTCTGCGGCCAGTTGTTGCGTTTTCTTGCTTACTTAAATTGTTCTTGTTCTCTGCAGATTGTTGCAGCCATATTGTTATGATCTTAGATGTTTTTTTTGTGTTTTTTTTTTTTTTTGCAATCCTTGGTTTTTTTGGTGTGCATTTTTTTTTTGTTTTTGAAATTTTGGGTGTTTTGGCCGGGGTTCT
>Ga0116227_10003708_pt1 | contig 33816 bp, 25 predicted proteins | sample S1TSphgellanicum_FD_89693 | JGI IMG/M metagenome (GOLD analysis project Ga0116227, IMG submission 89693) | Host-associated microbial communities from peat moss isolated from Minnesota, USA - S1T2_Fb - Sphagnum magellanicum MG | ecosystem: Host-associated > Plants > Peat moss > Unclassified... | reverse complement strand
AAAATACTTACCGTGTTACCCCCTGGTCTAAAACAAGAAAAGGAAAAAAAACCAAAAAAAAATGTGGATTTGGGGGGGGGGGGGGTAGAGACTGGAAAAGAAGAATCCACAAATGACAGAAAATGTCATGAATTCAGAGCTGAGATTGTTGCTGGTCCCCACAATTATGAATTTTGTGTTGAGAGACACATTTTTTCCATGATCCTACCTAAGAGTTCTGAATGGGTCCCCGACTCAACGACCTGCCCATTGCAGACAACAAAAATGGCATCTGCATTGCGAATGGTTGACAGCCGATGGGCAATCACAATTGTTGTGCGACCAATCATCAATCGGTCCAATGCCTCCTGCACTAGCTGCTCAGATCCAGCATCCAGTGCGCTCGTAGCCTCATCCAGAAGCAGTATAGTTGGATTCTTCAACATGGCTCTTGCAATGGCAACACGCTGTTTCTGGCCTCCTGATAGCTGCACTCCCCTCTCTCCAACTAGTGTGTTGTACTGAAGAGGGAGCTTGTCGATAAAAGCATGAGCATTGGATGCTTTTGCCATTGCTGTTATCTCTGCCATGGTTGCACCATCTTTTCCATATAAAATATTCTCTAGTATACTAGTTGCAAATAGGACAGGCTCCTGATTGACCAGCCCGATTTGCTGTCGCAGCCAACGCAGTTCCAGCTCCTTAATGTTGTGTCCGTCAAGCAGAACCTCACCTAGTCAGGCAAAGACTTTTTTGCTTTGAGTGATTGAGATACAAACTATTGAAGAACTACGATAATTCAAAGGAGCATGGAATTTGTGCTATGCTGAAGATCATGAATTGGGTCTTGCTTGCAAGACCTAACCCTCAAGCTGGAGTCAATCACTCTAAGTAAGTACCTGACTGGGGTTCGTAGAATCGCTCAATGAGAGACACCACAGTGCTTTTTCCCGAGCCACTGCTGCCGACAATGGCAACAGTCTGTCCAGCAGGAATTGAGAGGCAGAAGTGGTCAAAAATGGCAACTTCTGGTCGGGAAGGGTAGCTAAAGCAGACATTGCAAAGCTCAATGTGGCCTGCAACTTGAGGAAGTATCCTCCCATCCGTGCTGTGATCCCTGACATTCTTTCTGCCTATCACCTGCAGTATCTCGTATGCCGCTGCTGTACCCTTCGCAAAAATGTGTATGTTTGGTGCCACCTGACCCAAAGCTCTGTATCTCACAGGCATCATCCAAAAGGTTGAAAGGATCTATCATCTCACACATTCAAGTTTTTTTTAATCTTCAACCTGCCCTCCTGGACTCTCAACTCCCACCCAAGACCCCCCACCTGCCCTCTTGGGACTCCCGACTCCAACCCAAGACCCTTGACCCTCCCAGGACTCCTGACTCCTGCCCAAGACCCTTGACCCTCCCAGGACTCCCAACTCCTGCCCAAGACTTGACCCAACTAACTAAATTCTGTGTTATAAACATATGGGTTCACACACAAGAAGATATACACTATTGCCTACTAACCCTAACTTGGGATCTGTGGGACTTACAGGCCGCTAACAACAGCATTGATGATGGTAGTAAAAGCTTGGCCACCATTGGTGATCTTCTGCAGTACCAGTAGACTTGCATACCAGAACAGCAATGCCCAGACACCAACAAGGAGCCCATGGGTCAACCCAACACTCAAGCCCTTAGCAATCCCTCCCTTCTTCGCCATCACAAGCGTTAGCTGCAGGGCCTTGCTGTATGCTTGGAGTGTCTTTGCCTCACCCACAAATGAATATACTGTTCGCACTTGTGATATTGCCTAGAGAGACAAAAAGAAAGTTCCTGAACAAAAAGTTAGCAAATATCTTTGTCCATGGACTTGTTGGTTGCATTGCCCAAAAACATATCACAAAAGAATTTCAGGTTTCTTTGACAAAGAATCCACAGTGGAATTGAGAATACATTGTTACTCACTGCACATGATACACCGGAGAAAATGAAATCCAGTTTGCACATCCATCTGAGAAACAAGCAATGAGAAACTATGAGGATATGTTCTGACCTCTTCTGCAATTCCACCAGCATCAGCATAAGCCTTCTGGCTCCACTTTGTTTGTCCCACACGGATTGCAAAGTAGGCACCAGCAGCTATGGCTAGCAAAGGCAGGACTGATAATGTTACTGCTGTGAGCTGCCATACAGACCCAAAGCTCACAGCAATCCCTGCCACAAATATTGCTAGATAGTGCAAAAAATTCCCTGCCTGCACAGTTAAAAAACTGAACCCAATCAGTGTTTAGTCCAATGGCCACCTCGATCAGAAATTTCAGCTGCTACTTCACTTTGAAGGCAAAAGCACTCCTCATGGATTTCATCTGTTGAGGGATGGAAAGTGTTGGAAAGGTGTATAGATTTGAAAGGAGGGAAGGTCAGTCATCTCACCTTCTCACCAATGGCCTCCTGCACAAGAAGAGTGTCACTGGACATGTGGCTCACAAGCTCGCTTCTGGATGCATCAGTGTCAAAGAAGCCCACTTCCTAATTCCATAAAAATTGGAATAACCCGCATGTCACTCTTAATCCATCACCATTGATTCATGGGCCAATGCAAATGATAGTATGCAACTTTCTCAGAGATGATGTGCTATCTTTCATAAGCTGAGGTGGTTTAGAAATGACCCATGAAGTAGAGCAGTTCTTACAGATGACAACTGTCACTATAAAACAGAGTCTTTTTTTATGCATACCTGAGAGAGCATTGCACGGAAGTACTCAGTGCGAATACGAGCGGATTGGCGCTCACCTGTTATCATCCAACAGGATACCTCTGCACCACCACCCCATACAAGATCTGAATCTTCAATAGATCATCTGCTACAATCTACGTAGCAGGCTATCTACTGCCATGACAAAATCTGACAATTCTGTAAGGAGCTTACCCAACCATGCGGTTACCAAACAGATAATTCCCAAGTAGAAGAAGTTCAATGAATACTGCACACAGCCCACCCACATCACCCAATAGTGTGCATCACCATATATACTCTGTCTGTGTACATGCCCAAAGGCCAGACTTGCATTGCAAACAATCCAATAACATTGAATTTAGCATGATAAATTCAACGCACTGAATCTCATCCTTGCTATGAAAACAAAGAGCAGCAACCGTTTCTTGGCTATGGTATCTGAGACATGGATATGGCCTCTCTATTACCCTCAGCTTACTGAAGAAGATGATGTGAACAACAAGGCCAACAAGTCAAATCACTTACATTGGAAACCTCTTTGGTCTGTCTCTTGACATCACCAAAGCTATGGCCCAAATCATTGATGAGCCTAGAAAAGAAGATGAAAAACACAGGTACTGAGATCCCATGTGCTAATGCCCCAAGGGTGCCTGCCACCATCAGCATACAGTCAATCCGATCCGCAAAAGAGAACAGCTTGTGATATTGAACTCTTTTCTTCTTGCCAGGCCTCGTTGTTGTGATCCCACTCAGTATAACAGATTGTGGGGGCGAAACTTTTGGTGTTGTTGATGTCCGTAAGGATTGCAGCCCCACATCCTGAACCATATCTGCAAGTAAGCTCAGCAATTTACAGTTTCAGTGTGCCTGTGAGGACCTTGCAAGATGCCACATTCCAAAGGTTGACCAATCCTCTTGGAAACCCTAATGTACAAGGGCTCCTAAACAGTTGTGACTGCGACGGAATTTATATGTATATTTTCTTAACAAACTATCAGCCCTTCTATCTCATTCAGAAACAGAAAACAGTTTCACCCACAATTCTGTAAGTAAGAATCTATGAGATCTGCACCTAGAAGTTCCAATTTTGAGAACCTTCCTGCATCAGAAAGTATCAGATCTTTTCGGTAGCATGTGTCACTCAACATGAAAGAATGATCATTGAACTATGAGAGTGTACACAGTTATAAGAGACAGGTAGCTCTACTGAGATTGACCTTGGAGAGTTGCCAGATGAAGCTCTGAACTTGATGTCTGTGAGCAGTTACGTCCACCACAAGTGGAGAAATGCTGTATTCTCTTCTCTCCCACATCACCATTCTCTACTCCAAGCTTGCTCTTGTTGTCTTCTTTCACTCTTTTGGCTTCATGAGGGGAGGAGGCCATGGCCTGCTGACATTCAAAACGAGTAACATTTAGGTCTTCAACCCGCAACAATAACATAACAATCAGTCTCAAGTCCCCCAAAAAACCCCTTCCTTTGACAGCAATTTCAGATTGCAAGGTGATTGCATTCCTCAAGAAATCATTTCTCCTGTAAAAAGACCTGTTTTTTTGTACTCAACAGAAAGCACTTACCCCTGTAATCAGAAGACTTCAACTGTGACTCCTTCCATTAGTGCAACAACCCTTGACTCTTCATCTCCTGATTCACAGACACAAATGGACTGGTTGATTGCCTCTTGCATTTGTGATGCTCCACAAATTCAAGTCTGTCACATTCAAAACTCTGACCAATAGCACATAAAAAGATTTCACAGGCGTTCCTTGTTGAGATCACAAAAATGCCTGCTTGCAATGTGATGATGATGATGATGATAATGATGATGTTCCAAAAAGATGGAAGCTTTGGTTCTCCAACACTTAAACATGAAACCCATTGTCAAGAATCACACATATCACTGGTTGCAAAGGTGCCCACACAAGAAACAATGGCAAGACAATATCAGACAGGCCCACTCAAGAAGCAATCACAGACAGAGAAAAGACAAGCCCCACACCCCACACTGTTGTTCTTCGATGGTGGAAAGAATCAGCAAGGTGGGTCACTGCACAAGCTTTGTTTGGAGGAGCACTGCAACCTCAAAAAAGAGCACTGGGAAGCAGCTGCAGGGGAAGGAAGGAACAAGCGAGGGGCTGATCAGCTTGTCACCCATTATGGCGTTGCAGTTCCCCAAACATGGGGGTGATCACTGCAGCCACAGTTTCTCATCTCAGAACTAAATGTCCTGAATCAAGTCTCATGAAAAGGAGGACAATCCTGTGGGAACTTGTCACACAGACCCCCAATCTGTTTTGGGCACCTGGCTGAACAGCAGAATCAAGCCAGTTTCTGTTATATTCAGCACATGCAGAATAACCAGAATTATCTACACAGAGGGATAAGATATCAATAAGCTTGCAGAGGAAAACCCAGGACTCCAAGGTCACCCATTTGTTCCTGCAAAAAACCAGCAAATCCAAGACCGGCAAACCCAAAACTAGCATGACAAGAATGGGTATGGTGATAACCTTCTGAGTGTCATTCACAAAGCAATCAGACCATCACCTTCACCCATGCATAGCAGTGCAATTTAGCTGCCATGTCTCCCAACTGGGTTTGATCGGCTCCCAATCGTTGTCAGCGTAGAAAAACTGTATGTAATAATCTGCCCAAGATTTCAGGCAAAGAATTACACCAAAAAAACCTGTGTCCAAAGTTTCAGTCACATTCTGGAAGTGCTGGGAAGACTTGGTCATGATGTTGGCTCACACTGATGACACTGATCATAAAAGTCAATTGGTATGCTCATTCAAGCTGATGCTCAGGGAAACAAGAATTGTACTGTCATGGTATTCATGGTATTCGGATACAAATGTGCAAACTGCCAGGACTGTAAGCACTTCAGAGTAAGCCCTAGAAAAAAATTGTTTCTTGGTCAAGCAAAGTAGCTTGCTTTCTAGTTTCACATGCTTCAGGAGTTGTCCACAGGCCTGTTTGTGAGCAGTTGAAGAGATCTCCTGTCTATTGCATGAAGAGATGCTACTAAAGGGGGGGAATGAGGCCACCTATAACCACACGAGAAGAAAACTGTTTACAAAAGACTACAGTGCTGAGGCCCCCCCATCCCCAAGGATTCAGTGGCATTATTGGGCAAGAAACTATGGATGTTTTCAACCGCCTGTTTGGTGTTTTCATCTCTCTGTCCTTAATTGCACTGCACACACACCCACCAGCCAAGAAATCTCTTTTGCACCAATGACAATGCACAAATCATGAAAAGAATTTGTAACCATGACACAGCACTCACTTAGCCATCCAAACCCAACACTACAATCTGGTGTACATACATATGAAGACTACAGAAACTCCTTGAGATACTGGCCTGTCACAGTCAATCTTTCAAACAAAGAGATGGTGATATACCTACCTCTAGCAAGTTGGTCGTCATCCATGTGTCTGGAACATTCCAATCATCCATCTGCTTACTTGCTTGTCAATCTTGAGGATGAGGATCTTGCACCCTGGGGATGTCTTCTTCAAGCTTCACAATCAAGCATTTCTGCTCTTCAACACTTTCTTCCCAACTCCTTCACCTTCTCCTCAGTAGCTGCTGCTGTCATCCTTCTTTCAGACAGTTGAACCTACCCAGCACCACAGCCAACATACACTAGTCCTTTTGAGCTTGACAAGGCAGTCTAGCATTCTCTCTTTCTTTCATGGTACATGCTAAGCTTGACATTTTTTTGAATGTGACCCGACACCCCTTTCAACCCTCACTTCTTGTTCCCACACTAACCAAAGTGACCCATAGGTTAGTTGGTAAGTAATTGAGGTAGTAAAATACACCTTTACTAGGGTGAGCTTGTGCTCCATCTTTCAATTTTTTACCAAAAGGAAAGTCTCCAGTTTTCCAACATCTTCCCCTTGGATAGCTAATTCTCAATCCTCAGCTTCTATCAAGTTGTACCCAACTGCCTGGAATCATCCAAAACCTCAGAAATCATTGTTTCCCGCATTGTTACAAGAACAGACACAGCACTCAAGTAAGCAACCAACAATTGGATCATTTATAGACCTGTAGAATCTTCACTTGTTTTTGGAGATCCTCCACTTGCTTAGCTGTTGGTAGTTCATTCAGCTCTCCCTGAAGCTCCACAAGTGTAGCCTCCCATAACCCAATATGCAATTCTTCTATTAACCTTTCTCACCAGATAGTAGTATCAACCTTGCTCTGCAAACAGATTTGGGACCAAGCACATTACCTTTTCGTTGATGAGGATGTTCAGTCTTTTTGACTCAAGAAGATGCTGTTCATGCTCACTCAAGAGTGCATTCTCAACGGTGTTCAGCTCAAAGCGGAGCTCCGATATGATCTTCTCCTTGGCACTTAGGGATGCTTCCAGGTGGCTGCTCACCTCCTTGCTTTGCCTAGTTTCAAGTGGAAGAAAAAAAATCAGAGACAAAGCAAGGCATCTTCAAGGAAAGTTACTGGTAATCAATCCCCCCGGCTCCACCTCCTTGATTGAATCCAAGAAGCTCTAGTCCAATGTAGGGTGGTAAACCCTAAACCCTAAAATCCTAAACCAAATTGAAAATGGGAACAGCTGATGTTTTGACCATCAGTTGACCGTCCTTTGCGATGGAGAAGCTTTCACAAAATGGGAAGGATCATGACAGTTTGAGTCTGCGTGGTTGTATAGAAAGGGGATGGGTCATCACGTGCTTGCTGCTCTTGCCAATATGATGTATTGACAACTTGGGCATCAAATAATATCACTAAATACAATGCAACCAACATGAAAGAGGAAGATCACAGAAAACCCATTTGAGGAACATACCAGAGTAAGCATGAAGCTCAAAAAGCTGGCTCTGCCCATACTCATGAAGGCGTTGCATGTTTTGAACACTCTGTGTGGCTGCCCTCAACTGGTCTTGCAGGAAATTCTCCTTGAAGGAAGAAAACACCAGAAAAACCTCAGCAATGAATCGCTCCACTTTGAGAATTTGTGTAAGATGGTCAGACACAGACACTCAGCATTTCTGTGGGAAATGTGGTCCCATTCTTGAGATGATGTACAGAGGGGGAAAAAAATGGTATTAATAGGCACATGTCATACCTCTCCTTGAGAATTTCGAGATTGTTCCGATTCTCCTCTGCCAAGCTTCATTGCTTCATCTCCACAATCTCCCTCACTTTCTCCTCCATCTGTGGACAAGCTAACCACACAACCAATTCATACTACTTCCCCTTATTAGAAAGGATGAATGCACTCCACTGCAGAGCAATGCAGATCACCACTTTCCAAAACTTCTTGGGCACTGTCCAGGAATCCCAAAGAGTCAGGTCCAGAGTAAGGACATTATGGCCAGACAATGCACCTTGTGACACTTCTTAGTAAGGACATCGCATCAGTGCAGCCATTACTGGACACCATCAACCAAACTGGCTAAATCCGCAAACTTAGTCAAATTGCAACGGATCTACAATGGCAGTAATCAACAGGCTAGAACCAATACCTGACCAGCGAAGATTACAAAACGCTTTCCAATCAGCTGAATAATTAGGGATACAGCTTGACATCCTCTTGTTCACACATCAGGTAGGATGTTCTTTCTTCCAGTTTGTTTCCATATACAATCAAGGATCATCATCTTGTGCATTAAAGTTCAGCCTGCAATCTGCACCTTTGTTTGTTGTTGCTGGGTACTCTTTTTATCTTGCAATCCATGGGGGATATGCTGCAACATTGCCAGGGGGGGGATCTAGGGGGAAATGTCTGTTCTATCCAGCTGGGTGTTGTTCAACTAGTAGAATTGGCATCAAAGATGATGGCATGTCTGAAATTTGTTGGGTGTTCTTCTCCTGACTAGCTCAGCTTTCCAAGCTTTTCCATAGTTACTTTTAGTAGATGAATTCATTTGATCTTCTGTTCTCTCACCTTGAGTATAATGTTTTATGCAGGCTATGGGTGGAGAGACATGATGAAGCTTGTGTAGAGAGAGCCTCTGATCAAGTATCAGAGTATAGATCATCTCAATGCCTGTTTGGATTTGGTCTTGGGTTGCCTGAAATGAGCAGATTCACTAAAGTGATTTGAAAAAGCTTCTTGGGCACAATATGGTATGTTTTTGCCTCACAATGTCAAGCTCTTGATGAGGTATCTCACATAGAGAATATAAACTTGAAGAACAAATGTCTGCACTCTCTCTTGCTCAGTTGGTGCAAAAGAGAAGGAAGGAAGGAAACATCAACAGCTCATACTCATTGTGGGTTCTAAAGCGAATTACAGCATCAGCTTTGCCATCCAGATGACTCTTATGCTGAAACACTATTTGAGACCAGAGAGCAAGCTTTAGGAACCAGCAGCTCATGCTCATTGTGGGTTCTGAAGCAAATTGCAGCATCAGCTTTGCCATCCAGATGACTCTTATGCTGAACATATTTGAGACCAGAGAGCAAAGTTTATTGCAAAAATCTTGTACTTATCACAGAAGGTAAGATCCATGCCGACCTGAACAGCAATTCCTTTAAGATGTGTATTCTTTTGATGAGCATTTCAACACAAGTTGACTCAGTCAAGACCAATTCATATCTGTTCAGATCTCATGTTTTGCTTGCTTATTATGTTGCAATAATTTCAGTACAATTGAGTCTGGGTGCTCACAATTTGCAAACAAATAATATATATTGGTTTATATTTATGTAGTTTATAAATCCAACTTGTTAGAAATGCCCTTCTCATTGAAATGAACTTAGTGGTTCTGAGAGATCAAAGGTTGGCACCCTAACATTTGATCAGCAATCCTGCTTTCTTTCAAGGCTGGAGAAATCAAGCTGGAGAAATCCAAAGGGTTTTGGTTTCCTTCAATTTCTTCCCTTTAGTAGAAGGTTAAGACTGAGCTTCATGTTGAAACAACAAATTTATTGGGTGAATCCTTTGTTTTTTCAATGTCAAAAACTTCACTTCTGTGAAAGTAAAGACCCATTTGGTGACAAGTTGTTCTTGTGCACATTAGGTATCTAAGCGCTATCCAAGATTGGACCACACCCACTACAACACAAAATGGAGAAGCTCGGACATGAGCATTGTTCCATGATTGGGAATACTTTGTCAACACAATGGAGAAGCTCGGATATGAGCATTGTTCCATGACTGGGAATACTTTGTCAACAGAATGGAGAAGCTCGGACATGAGCATTGTTCCATGATTGGGAATACTTTGTCAACAGAATGGAGGAGCTCAGACATGAGCATTGTTCCATGATTGGGAATACTTTGTCAACACAATGGAGAAGCTCAGACATGAGCATTGTTCCATGATTGGGAATACTTTGTCAACACAATGGAGAAGCTCGGACATGAGCATTGTTCCATGATTGGGAATACTTTGTCAACACAACGGAGAAGCTCGGACATGAGCATTGTTCCATGATTGGGAATACTTTGTCAACACAATAGAGAAGCTCGGACATGAGCATTGTTCCATGATTGGAAATATTTTGCCATTGCAGCCAACCATTTGCTGTCCAAACAACCTGCCAAACCATATATGGGAAATTTTGCATAATCTTTCAGAGATGGTTGTCCTTGGACAATTCATTTTGCATAGTCCTTTTGTTGCACGGTTGTCCTTGAACAATTCCAAAGACAACTACTTCATTTCCAAGCTTAACTACCTCACTCCTTTTCCCCACTCACCATCACTCCTTTTCCCTACTGACCAACATCTATCTATGAAGGAAGGTAGTTTGTTTGTTTGTTTTGTTTTGACCAACATCTATCTATGAAGGAAGGTAGTTTGTTTGTTTTGTTTTCCAACATCTATCTATGAAGGAAGGTTGTTTGTTTGTTTCGTTTTCCAACATCTATCTATGAAGGAAGGTAGTTTGTTTGTTTCGTTTTCCAACATCTATCTATGAAGGAAGGTAGTTTGTTTGTTTTGTTTTCCAACATCTATCTATGAAGGAAGGTAGTTTGTTTGTTTTGTTTGTACCGATGAAATCCACCGAACTGGGATGCTTCAAATCACGTTCTTGGTCTTCGGAAAGCTCTCGACGAGAAAAGGTGCATGGACTTAGGTTCCATGACGTTTGGACTTGTTGTGCAAAAGTTCTTGAATATTGAATGATTTCTTGAACACCGAAAATTGAATTAAATCATAGTTGAAAATTTCGAAGGAATTGGAATGTGCCTTTGGTGTTGTTGGAAAGATCTTGATGAGCAGGATTTAATGGAATTTATTTGGTAAGATTTGGATTCAGAATGTGAGAGATATTGATTTTGAAGTGATTTCTATCACCGAAAATTCAAAATAAATTCCAAAAAACCAGGTTTTGGAAGGAAAAATCAGTTGAGGACGAGGTAACACTTGGGCCAACTGCACAAGGTCGCACAAGGTCGCACTGGTAAATAGGAAAAGACAAATTAACATGTGCATTTTCATGTCCATGATACTTATATTAAATTCAATCTTATATATTAAAGTTACAATGTCAGTTCAAGAACTGTCCGGACCTTTGTTTTTTTGTTTTTTTTTTATGGGTTTTGTTTCTATGTCAGTTAAACTGTCTGGACCTTTTATTTATTTATTTATTTTTGATGAGTTTTGTTTTTTGTGACAATTATTACTCGACAGGTGCATTATGCATCAGGTTTACACTAGTGAAATTTGAGATTAATATAAATAATGATGAACTATTGAAAACCATATGGGAACATTTTTTAAAAAAAAAAGTTGATTAACACTAGCTGAAAATGGAATATTACATTACAAATTCTTTTTTTATTAATAAAAAATAAGCCTAAAAAGGGCAACATAAAAATCATGTGTGTTACCAGAATATAAGGGCTTTACCTATCACTTACCAACCCTGGTGCAGTGCTCAAAATACAAAGGGAATAAATCACAAGCTTGTGACGTAGTGGTCACTGCATTTTCCGAGGCTAGAATGTTGTCTAAAGTTATTTTTGTGAAAACTAATGTCAAGCGGTGGAAACCGTTATTACGTCAATTCCATGCATCCAATCGCTAACAAAATCGAAACCTACAATGTTACCCTTTTCAGGTACGTACGTGGGGCACTCACTCACCCGAGTGTTGTCATTGTAATAATTTATTTTATTTTTCAAAACCGCTTTCGACAATAAAAAATAATAATTTATGAAAATTTGGCAATTAAATAGGCAGCTTCTTCCGCAAGTTTTCTTTGACTCTTGACCTTTAACATAATAATAACAAGAACTTTTACAACATTCTTTTTACTGTTTCTTTTTGCAAAAAATAAGGAGACATAATGTAACCGTAACGGTTCCACCAACAAATTATAGGATAGAAAAATGTTGTCAATTATTGTTGGATACCTGGTGTAAAATGCCTTGGGTTTTTGCCATTTTTTTTGTATTTTCATTTTTCCCTTGTAATTTCCTTAAATTATGACATTTAAAACATATTATTTTCAAAAATAATTTTAATTACTACTAAACCTGAAAAGATAATAAGGTAATCAAAGTGGTTACTTTTGGTCGGGTAGCTAAAATATAACACCTTGGGTGAAACTAGCACCATGGTTAAAATGCTTTTTATTTTTGGGTTACTTTCAAATATTATAAATATTCCATCTAGTTTTCTTTTTGGCAGTTTTTTTTGTCGGCTAATTTTGCCACTTGGCAACAAGGAAAAAAAGGGTGTGTTGGGGGGAAGGGGGGGGAGGGTGGGGTGTTGCAAAAGACCAAAAATAGCTCAGGTTAGGAAGCTTCTTCCTTGGACACATGGCTCCCCGGAAACTTCTAGACTTGGAACAAGCAAAGCCAACTAATTACGTGACAAGCAAGGCCCCATCTTTAACGAACATACGCAAGAAAGTGACAATTTCTAAAAGATACCAAAAGTCGGTTTTCTCAACACTAGAAAGAAAGAGAGAAAGAAAGCAAGCGACAATTTTTGAAGGATCCCAAAAGTTGGTTTTTGGGCCCTACATTGAATCCAACTTCCTTTTGGAAGTTTTACCTTATTAAAACTAGTTTAACATGTACCCTACCCTAGACCGGACCAGATAGGGCCCCGAAGGTAATCAGTCTGTCTCTCGAAAACGATATCCAGGCCCAACGCCCGAGCCACGGACAGTTGTTTGAAAATAATTTTTTTTTTAAAAAACCAAAAACATCAACCAAACATTGTTGAAATAACACACCTATGCATTATGCACAGGGTTCACACTAGTTAGAACTAGTTTCACAATAGATGAACCAGATTCTTTGGTGAAAGTGTTTAGACTGTTTAAATTGGAACCGTTTGTTTTGGTGTTGAGAGAGAGAGTGTGGACACACTAGGTACATGTACAACATCTTATGATGCCTTTGTTTCAACACTAGAAAGAAAGAAAGAAAGAAAGAAACAAACAAACAAACAAACAAAGTGACAATTTTTTAAGGCTACCAAAAGTGGGTTTCTTTTAACACAACTCTCTCACAACATCATTACTTAGAAATAGAGATCTAGAAGCATCCACCACTCACCATTGTGTGAAAGGGGGTCTAACACACTATACACATGTTATCACAAAAAACACACACACACACCAAAACCAAGAGTGCACATAGTATGTATATATATACACATAGTGTGTGCATAGTATATAGTATACTTACAAGAAGGGTGCATACAAAACTTGAGTTTGTGTTGTTGTAGGAGTTTGTGTATTTTTTGGGAGTGTTGTTGTTGTTGTTGTTGTTGTGTCTTTGTTTTGGAGAGTTTTTTTCTTTGTTTTCTTTGTTGGGTTCTTGTGCCTCAAGCTATGGAGTTGGTTCAGGGATATGGGTGGGTGACATTGGTGCTCGTTCTGCACTTGGTGGAGAATATCTGGATGGCTGTGCAGGTTGGCGCAGCTCGAAGAAAGTGAGTGCATATCATCACCCAGTGTATTATACAATAATATAGTGTTCTTGGTGCTTGTATTTATGTGTGTGTGTGTGTGTGTGTGTGTGTGTGTGTGTTTGTTGTGTGATGTCTCTTTGGATGTGTCATGCTGTTTGATTCTAGGGCTTCCAAGCAAGTTCTTCGTTTGAAGGTTTGTGGAGTAAAGGATATGGGTGGTGGTGGTGGTGGTGGTTTTTCTTCTTTTCCTTCTAGTTGTGTTTTGCTAGCATCCGGTTGTGGATTGGGAACTGTCTGATCGTAACGGAGGTTCTGTTAAGATGGCAGCTGGATGTAAAGGACAAGTTTGGCACATGGGTTGTAGGAGGTTGAAGATGATGTAGTAGTTATTTCGGTGGTGCTCTTTTTCCTTCCTTTTACTTCTAGTTGTGTTTTGCTAGCTTCTGGTTGTGGATTGGGAACTGTCTGATGGGTAACAGAGGTTCTCAAGATTGCAGCTGGATGTGAAGGACATGGTTGGAACATAGGTTGTAGGCAGGGTTTTTGTCAGTTTTGTGGTTTTGAAAAGTTTGGCAATTTTTTCCAACACTTAAGCAATTTTTCCTGATTTTACACTAACAGGACAAAATTTTCCCAGCATGAAAATTATCCCTGAAAAAAGACACTGATTGTAGGAGCTCGATGATGATGTAGTGGTATTTTTGTGTTTGAGGTTCTTTTGGAGCCTGCATGTTCTTGAGTGGGGAATCTATTGGTCTGATATGTCTGGAGATCTATCAAAGTACCCAAAAAGATGCTAAAGAGATTTGCTAGTTTTTGTGGGAAGAAATGGTTGTATTTGCAATGGTATTTTTGGTTGGCTTTTAGGTTTTGATCCATCCATCAACCATGCCATGATGATCAAGGGTACCTAAATGTATCCTGTTTTGAGCAACAGGTATAAGGTGCCTTATCCAACAATGTATGCCTTGGAGAGCGAGAATCCGAAGGCAAATCTCTTCAACTGTGTGCAGGTGCAAATCTGGGCTTCTTCAACCCTTGTCAATGCTTTCTTCTTTTCTGTTGCTTTTTGTTGAATCTCATGAACACTTATGGTGTTGTGCTGGTGTGTGCCATGAGAGCTGTCTTTTTTTTTTCCCACTCTTGTAATTCCTCTTCTATGCAGTAAAGATTGCATGTGACAGCTCATGTAAGATATGTACCTTGAGCAGATTCAATCTACAGGATAATGGAGATGGGAGTTGTTCTTTTTCCTTTTTTTTGTTTTGAAACATATTTTCTAGAAATCCCAAATCCATTTGCCTTGCAATAGGTCAATGTGGTAAGGTGAGAAGACTGATTATGTTTAGGATTCAGAGATTTGGGTCTTTTGGGAGAAATTATTGCATTAGAAGTTTGGTGTAAGTCCTGTCCTGGATGTTTTGGAAAGAGAGAATGACCACTAATATCTGAACCTTGTTTGATTGCACTCTTGCCTCTTGTTGTTTGGAGTACAGAGAGCTCATCAAAATGTGATTGAGTTTATGCCAACATTCATCTCAACACTTCTAGTCGGTGGCCTTCAGGTATGTTTTTTCATTTACTGGCAATCATCAGCCTGTGGCAGGCAATCAATTGTTGTTTTCCTGTGGCTTCTTGGTATTGTCTGTGTGTTTTGTCTCCTCCAGTGCAATTGGTTTATTTGTTAAGAACCCAGTGGCACATTCCTGCTCCATTCTTATCAAACTTGATGAACTGTTCTTGTTAAGTGACTGTTTTTGCAATACAGTTCAGATGTAAACTTCCTGTGTTGAAGAACACTCTTGTGCATTTTTTAACTGAATTTCGTTCTTGTTTGTTTGTTGGTGGTGTAACAGTACCCCAGAATAGCAGCAGCTTTTGGGTTGGTTTACAATATTTTACGCTATTCTTACTTCAAGGGCTACTCATCTGGAGATCCCCAGAAGAGGTTTTCTGGTGGAGGGTAATCTATCTCACCTCTGTTTGTGCACCAGACTATTGAAGCAAGTTTTGGAGTGGAAGAAGGCACACTAGGAAATTTATGCATTTCTAGCTGCTAGAAGAATGCACAGCTTTGAATGTGTTTTGTTTCAGATATGTATGCAGTTTGAAGAGATTTGTTTGTAGAGCTGGTCCAAGACACTGGACAGATTCTTTTGCTACTTGCAGTGGTGTGGCAGCCTTCAACAAGCATTGTTTTCTAAGTCTCTGCACTTCAGTATTTCAGCTTTGGTGTTATCAGTTGAGAAAAAAGGTTTACTGATTTTTTTTGAGATGATTTTGAAACAGGGGATTGCACTTCTTTATGCTCCTTGGTCTGATAGGCTGCACAACTGGTTTCACTCTTCATCAGTTCTTTCCAACAGTTGTCTAGAGGGGAAATTTCAGGACATGGGTCATCCTTTCGGATGTCAGTGGAGGAGGAAGTTTTGATCAAGAACTAGAAATTTTTTCATTGCTCCAGTTTTGCACAACTCATGCTCTCTGGAGCTGCTCCTGCTGCTATTCAGAACCTTTTGTCAAAAGGAATTCTTTAGTCTTTTGTAGCTAGTCAGTAGTGTTGAGAGATTTTCAACACAACAAAAGACACACAATAGCAAATCTGTGTAATATTTCCTTCTATTGCATTTTTCATGTATTATCAAATTGTTGTCTTGGGTTTTTCTTTCTTGTACTTCATTGGATTCAGATTTCCTTCTTGAAAGATGAAATAGACACAAAACTGAAACTAGGAAGTAGAGCAGGAATACAAAGCAGAAAAGAGGGACTGCAAGAAGAATCAAACAAGGAAAAGAGGGAAGAGAAGAGAGAAATGAACCCATCTTGTGCTATGTGTTATTGCATGCTGTCTCTGCAGAAAGAGATGGTACAATAGACTGGAATGTGTACAGGCAAGAGTGTACATCTCAGGGCAAACACTGCAGGTTTGTTTGTTTGTTTGTATGTTTGTTTTTACATGTCAGGTACATGCAAAGACTGATCTGATCAAATGCTATACTTCAATAAGCTACCACTCTCTCTGTATCTGTGACAAGAAGAGGATCCTTCACTGTCCAAGGATTCATCATATAGAAGAATGGCATGGCTGACAAGGTAGACAAAGAAGAATAGCAACTCACACTTGAAATGAAAATCTCCTTCTTTTCCTTCTTATTCTCTGAGCCATATCCTCTTAAACTGCCATTCTTTTCCTGCAATCATCAATTACATTACAAACACATAAAGAATTGCAGCAACAGCGAAGACATTCAAAGCAAAATGTCCCAAAACCCATAGAAAGAAAGCCCAAAGGAAGAATTACAATATGCACAGAGGTTTGTAGCTGACTAATAAACTTGCAAATCTTTGCTGGAACGAACGTGAACTATTGGCGAGAAGAAGAAGAAGAAGGCCAGAAAGCAGCAGCAAAGCAAAATGTCCCAAAGCCCATAGAAAGAAAGCCCAAAGGAAGAACAACAATATGCACAGAGGATTGTAGCTGACTAACAGACTTGCAAACCGTTGCTGGAACGAACGTGATCTATTGGCGAGAAGAAGAAGAAGAAGAAGGCCAGAAAGTAGCAGCAGCAAAAGGAAGAGAGAAAGAGAGACAGACACAGAGCGTCATGAGGAAAGTGAGGGATGGCTTGTACATCGGCAACATTACGGATGCTGCAGCGGTGTTGTCGAGTGCTGCAGCAGACTCCTCGCGTCGTCTCTCTCCTGCTGCTGCTGTGACTCACCTCCTTTCGCTCATCAGTCGAGGGATCAATCCTCTAGATTTCAAGAGGCCAGCTCACATCCCAGACCCTGACCAAGAGCTCCAACAAGCGGCTGGGGAGCAGCCTTGTACACCTATTCCTTCTTCTTCTTCTTCGTCTTCTTCTCCTGCTTCTTCTTCAGCTGGCAACCCCAAGCTGAAGAAACTGACAGTCCCCCTTCTAGATAGCCAATCTCAGAATCTGCTCGATCATCTGGATGAGTGCCTGGAGTTTATAGAGAGCGGCAGGAAGGATGGTGGCATTGTTTTAGTTCACTGCTTTGCTGGTGTTTCTCGCAGGCAAGCAACCAAACCTTCTTCTTCTTCTTCTTCTTCACCAATCCTCCCCCTGTTATATTACATCTCTTCATGGATTGTTTCATGCTTTGGATGTTGAGGATGCTCCTGTGCAACAGCCCTTTCTTTCTTTCTTTTTTCTCTGATCTGCAAATGCTTTCCTCAGGCTTAAAATTGTGCACTGATTATGGTTTTAGGATTAGGGTTCTGCACTAATTGTTGTTGGGGTTTTTGTTGGTTTGGTGATTGATTGATCGATTGATGATGATGATGATTCAGTGGAGCTGTGGTTACTGCATGTCTAATGAAGAAATGTTTGACACAGTCCTTTTTTTGTTTCTGCAAGTGTTTTTTTTCCTCAGAAGACCATGGGTTTTAGGGTTTGGGTTCTGCACTAATTGTTGTTGGGGTTCTTGTTGGCTTGGTGATTTGATGGTGATGCAGTGGAGCTGTGGTCACTGCTTATCTAATGAAGAAGGAGTGCTTGACAATGGACAGTGCGTGGTGCTCTACTCTACTCTGTTTGCTTGCTTGCTTGCTTGCTTGCTTACTTGCATAACGTGAATTCATGCCCCTACTTCCCAATTGTCAGACTTGTCTTTTTGTATTCAGTTGTTTCAAGGTGAAGTCAGTCTGAAAAACTCAACAGACAAATTTCAATACCTAACTGTGTGATAGCAGAGGTTTTCTCTTTTCTATAACTTCATTCCAAAATCCAGGTGCATGATGTAATAGGGTTTAGGGTTTAGGGTTTTGTTTTCTGTAACACTCTTTTGCTAAATCCAGATGCACTGGAGTCACTGAAGAAAGCCAGCGAGATTGTATGCCCAAATGATGGATTCAGGCAGCAGGTAATAGACAGCAAATTTCAAAGAGTTCAATGACTTCACAACAAAGTACATTGATCAGATCTACCCTAGCTTCACAAAAACTCCACACCTAAGTAGATCAGAAGTAGCTGCAAGTTATTTTATTTACAAAGAAGAGAAGACCATGTCATTGAATTCATTTGCTCTTTCTTTTTTTGCTGGCTTTGGTCAGGGTCCAGTTTTCAGAAATTCTCATGTGTGATCTCTTGTGGAACATATATGCAGTTGCTTATGTTTGAGGAGATGGGTTGCACAGTGAATCATGAAAGTGATGTCTACAAAACATTCCAGCTTGCAAAAAAGGGTGCGACTGTTTCATCCTGTTCTTTCTCTCTCCACATTTCTGAAGTGGTCTTGTTTGGGCACGCATGTATCTATCTGTGTTGTTGAGTCTCCCCTCTCTCTGTATCTTGTCATGCAGACTGTTTGATTCTCAGGGGTCTCAATGTTTTCTCATTTGCTGTTAGAAGTTTGCACAGCAAGGAGTTTTGCTTGACATGATGGTGCATTATGTTTCCACTAATTGTGCTTCAAGACTTTTAACTGAAATTTCCTTCATCGTCTAGTGAACACAAACCTTGTTGGAGTCAGTTATGACAGTAAAGGTCCTGCTATCAATCTCCCTGTGGAACAGGAATGTTTGCAGTGCATTTGATGCTTCATGTAAACTATTTGCAGTGGTCCTTTTGTGCGAATAGGGGATGCTGATATGAGGAGACAGAAAATTGGAATCTCAGGCTATGCAGCTGACCCTGCTGGACACACCACCACTGAGAAGAACAACTCTCTAGTTTCAGGTGATAAACGGTTACTGACCATTCAACCTTCCACAGTGTATCGCTGCAAGAAATGTCGACAAGTGGTAGCATCTGAAGAGAATGTGATCACCCATATTCCTGGTGCTGGGTTGACCTCTTTCAAGTGGAGGAAAAGAGGGGTGAAGGGATCAGGGACTGATGAACCAGTTCAACCTGAGTGCACCTCCATTTTTGTCCAGCCCATGCAGTGGATGACACCAGGTACTACTCTTTCCTGTGTGAATGTTGCAGAAATTAGGATGCAATCCTACTGAATTGTGTTTACTGTCCTTGTTTTTGAGTTCTGTAAAGTATGGTTCTGTAGATTCTTGTTTATGTATTCTTCTGCAGTGTATAGATTATTACAAGTCACTGGGATGGCCTCCAGTTGACAAATTTTAGCTCTCTCTTCATGGGTGCTCAAATTTCCTGTAAAAGTAGATATGCATACTTTCAATGTTGCAGTGCAAGAAGGCATGGTGGAGAGCAAGCTTCAATGTGTTAAGTGTGAAGCAAGGTTGGGCAACTTCAACTGGGCAGGGATGCAGTGTAGCTGTGGTACCTGGGTAAACCCGGCTTTCCAGCTGCACAAAAGCCGGGTAGATGCAGCACCCTTGTGAGCTTCCATGAATTCTTGTCTTTCCATCTTTGGAATGTTCATGGTTTCTAGTTTATGACATGAAAGCATAAGTACCAGTGGTGTACTTAAAACAGTACATACAGGGTGCAGGAGGTCCCAATCATTACCCTCCTGATATTTGTGATGGTGTGGTCTGATACTCTGTGAATAAGGTTAGGGCAGGACTCATTGTCATGGTATCTTCGAACGGTTGTTGTGGAGATTTCTCTGAAAGTTTCATAGATATATACATGACATTATAGTCATCCTGCACATGGAGTCTTTCATGATCACTTCTCACAACCTCTGGTATGTTTGAGAAATCAGATGAGTAGGAGAGAGATCATTGCATGCTAAATTCAGCATGAGTTTGATTACCAAGTTGAACTAGGATGAATTTGATTGCCAAGTTCCGGAATGCAATAGAAAACTTGGCAGATTTGAATCTGAATGCATTTTGAGAAACTTTGGTAATTTGGAAATTCAATCTAGAGTTGATTTTAATTAGCATAAAAGGTCCAAAAGTCATAATTATTTATAATGAAGAAAAACCTTGAAATGTAAACCATAGTGCTTTAAGTACATCATAAAAATAATTACATTGAATAACTAAATCTATTGTGTGTTGCTTATTTAAATTGGGTTAATGAAATTAATTACACCGTGCATTAAATAAATCCAAAATGGAGTAGGAGTCATAAATTCGATGTTATAAAGTTGACTACTTGAATTTAGGGTTAGCATTTATCATCATTTGAATAGAACTCGAGTTTTTTTGCAATCCTACATTTTATAATATAATTTCATCAATTGAAATTGATAGGGTGCAAATGTTTGGTAGGTATGATGATGGATGGGTAAATAGAGTTTTGCTGAAAGATAGAGGTTTAACGAAAAAGTAGAAAGGTTTTATTGAGAAGTAGAAGCGACCCTTACAACAAAATGAAAATTTTGTTTCGTTTATCCATGTAAATTATATCCATGTTGTATGTATGACAAGGTGAATTATCAATGGTCAATTATGATGTTATGATTTAAAGTATGAACATATTATTTCGTGCTAGGTTTTCTTTGTGTAAGGTATGAAGTCTAGAGATGGGAAAGTGGTGGGGCAAAAGGAACCTTGAGTTTAAAGGATAGTTGACCATGTGGAGGATCCTTGCTAGGAATAGACACTAATGTGGAGATCCAAATGCTTTCAATTGTTGCTCGTGGTTTGGCTAAGCTTGGGGAAACAATGATGTTGTCACAATTGAAAAATTAGAAGTTATAACCATACATGATGATGTGTATTTTGATTCATAATAGTGTTGGGTTAACATGTGTGTAGTTTTTGCAATGAATTGATGGGCAAAGTTGGTCTCATTTTCCAAGTTGCCCCAACTATATATCATGTAGTTTTTCATATTTTAATTAAGACTAAATTATTTTGATTTATATGAATTAAATTAGACCATAAACACACAATGGGTACAAGTAGCAAAATCTTTAGTAAATTTGATGATTAAGATGGTTCTAATCGGCTAGGTGAACATGAATTTGTTGATAATGGATTGGTTACTACTTGTGCTACAACTTATGTATGAAAATACATATATGGTAAATTTTTAAAAAATTATGCATAATCATGTTTTTTTGTCAATTTTTTAATGTAGCAAAAGCAATGATGATCTACAAAAAAAATTTGCCAGATTTGGCTACAAGCTAAATATGATGATAGATTATTTTTTAATCCTTCTCTATTTTTGGGTACCTATTTGATCCATGTATATAAATCTAGCAAATTTTTTTAAATTTTGGTTTAGAATTTAAGGTTACACACATGACCACATCATTCAAATAGGATTGTAGTGAAAGTGTAGTATGGAATGTGCCCATTGTTCATTTTAGTGTGAAAATTGAGCAAACTAGCTTCTACCAATGTTATTGGATTCTCAATTTTGACAAAAACATTCAATTTTGATTTTATTTTTTCTTGAAAATTAATAGAACCTTCATTATGAATTTGAAAATGGTTTTTGGGATTTATAAAACTTTCCAAAGACTCCCAAAAAAACCTTGGAGTCGAATCGATGTTAAAATCATGATTTGGTTTTTAGACCAAGTTTGGTTCCATCTACATTACACCCAACTAAAACTAATAACTTGTTGCAATAGGTACTCATAACTCATGGAGTAGGGTATTAAGGTTTAAGGTTTACCCTAAACCCTAATCTAGGAGAAAATAATATAAAAAGTATTTCATACTCATGGAGTAGGGTATTAAGGTTTAAGGTTTACCCTAAACCCTAATCTAGGAGAAAATAATATAAAAAGTATTTCATACTCATGGAGTAGGGTATTAATGTTTAGCGTTTACTTTAATTTAGGAAAAATTAATCAAGGAAGAGAAATCTTGACAACCATTTAACCCTTAAACATCATCCAAAAAGGACGAAAATATATTGAAAAGCAAACCAAATAGGTCCACCCTAAACTTTAGCCTAAGGGCCTCCCCAAGCATAAAATGAATGTCAAGTTTTGATGACAAGTGTTTATAACAAGGGTCAGCCTTACACAAATTTCCTTAAAAAGGTTGGGAAGGTGTGTTTCTTACTTTAACAATTCAAGGGTAATTTTGTTACATCAAGGATTGTATCATGAATTGCATTGATATATGATGGCATGACATTCTCATTATGTCTTGCAACATGATACTAATGCACAACATGACATAAGGTGAAAATGCTTGTGTAACCATATCATGCAATGATTTATTTTTTCAAATTTGTGTTGTAGCCAAAGTGGCAATGATACATAATGCTACATATAAAAATTTATCTAGGTTTGGTTACAAGTTAAATGTGTAAGTAATTTTTTAAAAAAATGTTTTATATTGTTGGCTACATATTTGAACCATGTAGAAATTTGTAAAGTGAAATTAAAAGTCTTAAATTCTGGTTGAAATATGGCTATTGAAAATATTTTAAAACACATTAATTTATTACACTTGCTTTTAATATAACTTTTTGGTTATATGTAGCCAACAAAAAAACAGTTAACATAGATGTTATTTGTTTTTGGCAAAATTTCATCATTTAATGACAAATAAAATGGGTTTTAGCCATGGAATTTTTGTTTTCTAATGTAAATGCAACTAATTTTCTATAAAAAGGAAGGAAAAAACGATAGGCATGATCTTAGTTAGGGCTTAAGGCAAGGTGGGCATATCTACCTTTCAAAGTTTTTTTTTTTGGTTTTTTGGGTTGTTTTTCTTCATTTCACTTTGGTTGAATGCATAAGGAGGTGTGTTCTGCAACACCACCCACCCCATTTATCATTTTTTCTCTTTTAGAGTGTCAAAAAAGTGTGTTAAAACGCCACCCTCTCTCCCTTGCTCCCCTTTCTCATGGTTTTATCCGTGTGTAACATTGGGTGTGCAAGACCTAAGTCCTATCTCCATGGTCAATCAATAAGGTGGGTGGCATTACAAAGTGAGGGCATCATGCAAAAAACAAATAACCATGAGTTTCAATCAACATTGAAACATTGATCCTAGGTCTTGTCCCCATGGTTAGTCGGTGAGGTGGGTGGCACTACAAATTCAAAAGGAGGAAGTAGTTGATGAACTAAGGAGCCATCTATCACGAGGAGGACAAGCCAATTTGTAAGCTCAAGAGGGGGTTGTCGACAAGCTCAAGAAGGGGCAATCTTGGAACTAAGGAGGAAGGGGCATTTGTGAGCTCAAGAGGAACGTGTTGATGTAGCATTAAGGGGCAATCAACAAAGAGGAATGTGTGGAGCATGTGGTTCCTTTGGTTCTTTTCAACCCCCCTTGTGACCAAGGAATTTATTATTATTATTACTATTATTCTCGACCCCCCCTTTGATTAAGGATCTTATGAATGAAGAAATCATATATCGCCCATGATGTTTGTGGAGGGTTGTCACCCATTGCATGTGGGTGTTACACAAAATATAATAGTTCATTGTGTTGGGAAAACCTTTTTGTAATTGATAGAAGTATGATGTCTACATCTTGATAGAATTGTTACATTTATTTTGTTGTGAAGTATATTCTAGATGTAGTGGTTTTCATTTAGGTTTTCTTTTTTGCCTTTGGACAAACAATTGAAATGTGAAGGCCATTTGGAGGAAGATAACAAGAATTGGTCATGTGTTCCAGTTGTGTAACTTGCCTTGTTGACTCAAGAACAATTTTAGAAAAGGTATATGGTTTAAAGTAGATAGAAACCCCTAATGGATTTGTCATTTGGAAGTAATATTTGAATAGGTAGTGCTTGCTAAAAAAATTTGTGTGCTTGTTTTTTTTCCAATTTATTTGCATTTTATAATGGTATACCATTAAGCACCATTTTGAAGCCAATATGCACATGCACAAAGAAGTTTCTATATTTTTCCAAGGTCTCAAGCACCACCAAAGGTCAAAGTAGCTACCACTTAGGCTTGCCTACTAGATGGTAAGTTTAACATGTAATCTTTGGAATGATTCTAGCTGTTTTTTGAAGTTAGTAGCTAATGTGATGATCAAACAATTTGCAAGGATAATTCTTGCTTTTGGTTTTGTTGGGCAAATGAAGCATTTTTTGAAGGTTAAAATATTGATCATCCAGAGGAATTATACATTTCAATTGGATCATACCAATCACAAGTTGTGTTTATTTGTTGATAGTCCAATTGTGTCTACTATTTTTATTCCTTTGAGAGTTGCACTTGATGATCATGTGCACACATTATGCCTCATGTCATGGAATTATAAACTTGTTCATTATTTTACATAATGCAACTAGAAACAATACATCATAGGCAAATTGTTGTTTCATCAACTAAGAATGTTGAATATCTTTGGCCATGTATGTTTTTAGCTATGTTACATGTATGTTGACAACAACTCCATGTTTTTCTTGAGTTTTTTTGACCTCCAATCCTATTATAGCTTAACATGTCTCCTGAATGTTAACCAACATCATGACAAAGTTTTCTTGTTGTTTCTAGTAATGTGAAAGAATATCAGGATGTAGTTTTTGTATAATGGTTTGCTTGTATTTTGGGTTGATTATTAAATATTTTTAAATGTATACTAGGCGTCAAGTTTTCATATGTAACCATTTAATTTTCAAGTGTGAAACACTAATAATACATTTAATGTATTGCTCAATAGTAAATTGGTGATTCTTTACTAAATTATTAATTATTTTATCTTATTCATAAATTTGGAACATGGCAACCTCTCGTCCATTCATTTTGAAAAAAAAATTCATTCTTCCTGAAGTGTGAAATACTAATAATAAAATTCAATGTATTATTCACATTGATTTAATAAATTAACGATTATTTTACCTTATAACACGCCAACCTTTTGTCCATTTATTTGAAATATGTTTTGTTTTTTTAATGTTAAGACATTCTTAAAAACCTTTAGAGTATCAACGAATTTTAATGTATCAAAAGGATATGGTAACTAATAGTTAGTTATTTGAAAAGTGGTGGTAAATATATACCAAGTGTCAAGTTTCATAAGTAACATTTATTTTTCAAATGTGAAATATTAATAGTACATTCAATCTATTGCTCACATCATGTGTCAACAATAGATTGGTGGTTTTAAGCTAAATTAACAATTTTTTTTCTCACCCATCAACTTGGAAATGTGGTAGTCTGTTGTCTATGTATTTTGAAATTTTAATGTATTCATATTTTTTAATGCATCATTAATTATCGTATAGGAAACATAAAACTAAAAACAATTAAAAACATGGTAACCTTTTATCCATGCAATCATTTTGGAAAATTTCTTACCTTTGTTTACACAATACATATGTACGGTTGAATTTATGTTGATGACATAACATAATGCATGATGGAATATGATGCATTGATACATTGTCATTTCAATACACAACAAAGTGAATTAAAAATTTTCACTACTATTTATAATATTTATTATTAGTTGAAAAATGATTTACATTCGCATGCACACGTTTTCACACTAAGCAGGATGCCCCATGATTTCAGAAAGGTACTAATGTAAACACCCAATAACACATGCCATCAAAACTTGTTGATCATTTTATGTTGGGGCATGATGATACACATTTTGATTCATAATATTGTTGGGTGTATTGTATGTGTGGAGTTTTGCAATGAATTGAAGGGCAAAGTTAGTTTCATTTTCCAAATACTCCAACTATATATCATGTAATTTTTCATATTTTCATTAGGATTAAATTATTTCGATTTATAGGAAATAAATTAGACCATAAACACACAATCATTATTAATTGATTTATAACTTTATAAATGCTTTCATCAATTGATTAACTTTATTATCAATTGATGGGTATTAATAGTTTAAAATCACTCCTTAATAAATATGATGACTAAGCTAGTTCTAATTGGTTGAATGAACATGAAAGTGTTGATAATGAATTGGGTACTTCTTGTCATACAACTTGTGTGTGCGCGTGTGTGTATAGTAAATCTAAAACAAATTATGCATGTTAATGCCTTTTTTATGAACTTTTTCATGGAGCAAAAATGGTGATGATTTACAAGAAGATTTTGCTAGATTTAGCTACAAGTTAAATATGATAGTAGATTTTTAAAAAAATATTTTAATATTTTTGGGTACCTATTTGAATCATATATGTAAATATGGGGAATTTTCTTAAATTTTGGTTTAGAGTTTAAGGTTACACACATGAACACATCATTCAAATAGGATTGTAGTGTAAGTAGAGTATGGAATGTGCCCATTATTCCTAGTCTTGAACAAATTGAACAAACTTATACCTTCCACACACTTGCCCTAAAAAACAAAGTAAATAAAATAAAATAAAATAGGAACAAGTTTTTAGTTTTTATGTGTGTTGTAGCTAGGTTTTTAATTTTTGGAATTTGGAACCAAAAACTAAAAACTTGTTCCTATTTTATTTTATTTTATTTACTTTTTTTTTTAGGGTATGTGTAGACCTTTCATTCATGGCTCTCAAAATCAAAGAATTGGTGTGGATCCTTGATCAAAGGTTCTAAAAACCCATAGATTTGATATCTAGATTTGGTTTTTAAAAAACTATTCAAAGAACCTACCCTAAATGGTCAATGTTTTTTAGTGAGATCCCTAATTTTTTAAATAAAAAAAATAAAAAATCCGAAATTGGAGGTTATTTTGATTTCAAAATTATTAAGAAATTGGAACCAAAGGTTTTGATATTCTGAAAAATTTCAAGAGATCAGAATCATCCCTTTGCTTTGATTTCTAAAACAAAAAAAAAAGAAAAAACTCAAAACTAGAGGTTCTTAACAAAATCAAAGAGCTGCCCAATACTGGTTTTTCTACCAATGTTATTTGATTCTTAATTTTGAAATTAAAAAAAAATTCAATTTTAATTTTAATTTTTCTTGAAAATTGATAGAACTTTCATTGTGAGTTTGAAAATGGTTTTTTGGGATTTATAAAACTTTAAAAAAAAAGAAAAAGCCTTGAAGCCCAATCTACTTTAAAATCACGATTTGGTTTAAGACTAGGTTTGGTTCCATTTAGATTACACCCAATTAAAACTAATAACTCGGCACAATAGATCCTCATACTCATGAAGTGGGGTATTAGGGTTTAAGGTTTACTCTAAAGCCTAACCTACACCCAACTAAAACTTATAACTTGGCACAATGGGTACTCATGGAGTGGGGTATTAGGGTTTAAGGTTTACTCTAAACCCTAACCTACACCCAACTAAAACTAATAACCTGGCACAATGGGTACTCATGGAGTGGGGTATTAGGGTTTAAGGTTTACTCTAAACCCTAACCTACACCCAACTAAAACTAATAACTTGGCACAATGGGTACTCATGGAGTGGGGTATTAGGGTTTAGCATTTACCTAAACCCTAATGGAGGAGAAAATAATCAAGGAAAAGAAATCTTAACAACCATTTAACCCCTAAACATCATCAAAGAATGACAAAAATACATTGAAAAGCGAACCAAATAGGTCCTCCTTAAACCCTAGGCTAAGGGCCTCCCTTTTGGGAACTCTGGTTCCAAGTGCCCCACGTTCCCAGACCGTGTGAGAACAATGAACCAATGAACGAAGGAGTTGATAGTTGATGACCCTAGTGCCCAAGCAAAACCTTTAACCGTAGTTATTTATTGGAACCCTGGGCCGGTCTGTGGAACTACGGTGGTTAGGGCAAGGCTTGTGACAGTAGAGCAGCGAAGCTCCTTCTCTCAGTCTCTCTACTCTGCTTCACTTTCCATTGCCCCCGATTCTTTCTTCCCGATCTTCTTCTTCTTCTTCTTCTCTCCGATCTCCTTCCTTTCTTCTCCATCCTCCTTTCTCTTCTGCTCTTGCTGTACGTGCTTTTTTTTTAAAAAGGTTTTTTTTATAATTTTTTTTAAGAAAGAGAATCGACCGAAAGATATGGCAGGGGTTGAGGAAAAGGATGTCAGTGGCGTGGAAGAAGAGAAAGCGACTCCATCCACAGCTCCAGATGCAGCGGCAGCAACAGCAGGAGGAGAAGAAGAAGAGGCCGGGAAACATGGTGATGAGGAGGATACTGGAGCACAGATTGCTCCGATCGTGAAGCTGCAGGAAGTGAGTATCAGTACTGGAGAGGAGAATGAAGATGTTCTTCTTGACATGTGAGAGCCCTAATCTTTTGTCACAGACCTGAAACCTGAAGTGCTGCAAAAATTCTTGTGTGTAAGCTGATGGATTGCAAGCTCTGTTCTGTATATCTCATGCTTTTAGGGTTTGGTTGTGGCGTTTGTTTGTTGCAGCAAGGCAAAGCTGTATCGTTTTGATAAGGACGGTACACAGTGGAAAGAACGTGGAGTCGGCCAGGTGAAACTGCTACAACATCAGCAGACAAAGAAAGTTCGCTTGCTCATGAGACAAAGCAGGACCCTGAAGATTTGTGCCAATCACGCGGGTGAGAGTTCTCTCCAGCCCTCACAAGTGAATGAACCTCAGGATTGATGCTATTATTTTGGCACAATATCAAGGCTGTCAAGCAATTTCCCTCCACAGTTGTTTGGTAAGTGCAGTTGGCTTTAGCTGAACTGATTGAGGTCAGATGTAGGATTTGGTTATGTCTGGCTGCCTTGTGACTCAACAAGATGGACCCTATGTATGTGGGTGCTTAATCACTCCACCTCTTTGGTGCATATGCTTGAATTTGGATATCAAAAATGATCTTGATCGATAAGTGAGAGTCATATCAGCAAATCCAAGCTGAAAATCATGAACTAAGGTTTTGCTTTGTTTTGCTGATCGGTCATTTCTTGCACAGGTGAGCTTGACTTAGGTTTCAAGCATTATCCTTTGCCATTCACAAACTGGTTTTCAGACTTAATTTTCCTGGATCACCCACTTACTTTTGGTCTATAAAGACAGTCATCTGGTAGCAGTTGATGGATTACTCAATACTATCATTGATCTGGTACTGCAGTGCTAGCATCCACCACCTTGCAAGAGCATGCTGGGAGTGACAAAGCATGGGTGTGGCATGCCCTCGACTACTCAGATGGGACACTGAAGGAGGAGCTTTTCTGCATCCGGTTTGGCAGCATTGAAAGTAAGTGTGATTTACTTTCCCATTTGATTTTTTTCCTTTTTCCATCCCCTGTGTCTTTTTTATTTGCATTTTGGACTGTACAGAATGAATGGTCATTGCAGTTGTCAACATAGTTTAGTTAGGGTTAGCAGGTAACAGCTCATGTTCTCAATCACTGCTTTTCTGGAGACTGTGCTACAAGCGCCTAGGATATTTTCATTTTGTTGATAGCTTGTGGGATTCCTCTTTCACTTAGTTTTGCCAGAGTAGACAAGTTCTGAAGTTTCTAAGTGAGCAGCTGTAATATTTTCTTTGGGGATCTCTCTTTTATTCCAATTTATTGTTGTAGGAACATGTAGATCCTGTTGACTTTGATAGGACAAGAGTGCTTGCTGTTCTTGTCTTTATAGTGTTGTCAGTGGGGTTTTGTTTGGATGTGCCTCTTTCTGACATTGACTGTGGTTTTCTTTTGTTTTAGGTGCACAAAAATTCAAGGATGCATTTGAATCAGCCCAAGAAGAGGTATCTTTGAAGTCAGAGAAAGATGAAGAGGCTGCAGATGCAACAGCTGGACTTCTTGACAAGTTGAAGGTGAAGGGGGAGTCAAAGGATGAGGCTGCTGCTGTTGTGGGCAATGAGGCAAGTGATAGTAAAGACGATTAATGGGTAGAACAGTGCATTTTTGGGTGATGTAAAGGTAGTTATAAATTGAGCAAAGATGCCCATTTTGGGTCTGTGGGTTTTCAATAGAATTGAAGGAGTGCCCTGCCTTTAAAACCTTGGGGATAGGGGTGCTTCCTGCTGTGTTGGTCCACCTTCCAAACTGAATACTCTTAGAAATCTCAGATTCATTCTCCAATGTTATCTCCAGGGTTACATGTGACATCCTTTCTTTTGTGTGTTGGGAAATGGAAGGTCCTTTATTCCAGGTAATCTGGGAAAGGGGGCTGGTGGAGTTGAGAAGTTGTTTGGCTTTCCACTTTTCTTCCTGTGTTCTTCACAACCTTTCCAATGGTGTTTAAATTCATCCTCTGAAAGCTTTCCATACTTTCCCCAGGTTTTATCTTTGCTGTTCACTAAGTTCCTATGTCTCCTATGTTTCCCAAAAGTTTGCGATTATGGCCTCAAAGTTGTAAATGAGTTTCTACATAATCCTCCTAATCAGGGGTTATGAAATCATGTATCTATAGTCAGAATCCTTTACTGAGTACAAAAATCAGACATAGACCATGTGGCAAATCTTTCTTTTAAAGGAGTGAATTAAAATGTTCACAGTGATGATTTGGCATTAGAATAGATATGTGAAGATGATGATGATGATTATCTAAGGGCTCTTTAGATTCAAATATTCAGGTGGTTGGTGGGTTGTGCCTCACCAATTTGACCTGGTTTTATGAAAGATCAAAACTTGGATGCAATTTCTTCCCACTTCATTGGAATTTCTTAATCAGCAGATTGTTCAGTGAAGTGAAAGGTCTAAGAGCTAGCATCGATATTAATACTAGTGTGGCTTGTGCTGATGGCCCAAGTGTTACCATGTCCTCAACTGATTTTTCCTTCCAAAACCTGGTTTTTGGAATTTATTTGAATTTTCAGCTTAAAAACCAATGTCTCCCACATTCTGAATCCAAATCTTACCAAATAAATTCCATTAAATCCTGCTCATCAAGATCTTTCCAACAGCACCAAATGCACATGCCAATTCCTCTGAAATTTTCAGCTACAATTTAATTTAATTTTCAGTGAAGAAATTATTCAATATTCGGAACTTTTGTACCCCAAGTCTAAACACCATGAAACCAAGCCCATGCACCCCTCCTTGTTCCAAACACACTACTAACACAGTTTCAAGCATCCTGGTTGGTGGATCTTATAACTACAAAACAAAACAAAACAAACTACCTTCTTTCATAGATAAATGTACAAGCTAGGGATGCATGTCTCTTGACCCACTCCATTTTTTGCCAGGGAGGTTGGGAGGGATGAAGTAAGTTTGTAAGAGAGAAGGGTAGGTTTATAGGTAATTGTGAAGAGTGGAAAGGTAGGTTTGAAAAATGTTTTGAAAAAGGAAGATTCTATCACAAATTCCTTGTGTTTTTTGAAAAAAGTTTGGTGGAAAAAAAAACAAAGAAGATTCTAAAAATTTGCCATAATTTGTGAAAGTGTGCTTAAGATATTTTTCTTTCATTTTTGAATATAATCAAATTTGGCTAAATAAATATTCTTCTCAATGATGATCACCACTTGAGCAACATCACAAAATTGGGCAAAAAAAAACATTGGTCATCCATCACTCCCAGGCTGGTGTTGAGTCCATTAACACCATACTAGTTATTTTAAGACTTAAACTTACTTATTCGTGAAGATTTTATGTTAAACTAACATTCGTTTAATATTAAGCTATCACCCATTTAACATTGGATGCCATCTAGATTTTCATTTAACATTGATTTAACATCGAGTGTGAATCCACCATTAAGTAGGCTAGTAGCAATAGAAACATAAATGGAGGAGAGAGACTTTACCTTCTTAGCCTATAAAAGCACAATTTGGGCTTTGCATGTTCAAAAACTTTGACATGTGTAAAGGCAACCATCGATTATAAATTGTTATGCATTGCAACTTGATGTCCTTAGTGATGATCATCCATGTGTGCAAAGCTGTGCATTTCAAGTAGGAGAAGTAAAAAGGGGTGGTGTCACACAAGTTGGTCAGGTCTATCTATTGAACACTTTTACATGACAATTGTGTCTTTTCTGCTTATTGTAGATAGGTCCTCTGTGAAAAGAGATAGACACCGGAGATGATTACCCACTAGGCAATTGTATTGTAAATAAGAGCCTCTCTTCTCTCTCTCTCTCTAGCTAGCATGGAGCTAGAGCCCATCCCCCATGATGATCATCACACTAGGTCGGTTCTATTCTATTGTGTGTAGAAAACATTACCCTATATAGACCAAATTTGATCCGTGTCAATATAACAATATCCAACAAAAAGTTGTGTCTTTTCAACAACCTTAATTGGTGCATTCCATAGTACATTATGGTATATAGATGGAACATTGCACTTTGAACCCTAAATTTAAACCTTTGGCCGTAGATTGGTTATACATAGACTTTCTAGTCTAAGTGGTTGGGGGGACAAGAGGCCACCTTGCAATTGGTTGTGGGGTTCAACTTCCTACCAAGCCATGTTATCTAGATCAAACAACTAAGCCATAGCAAGGGTCATTGAGTGAGTAAATGGATCTCCCCCCAAAAAAGGAAAAAACCAAAACAAAATTTGCAAACCTAGTGTGTAAATATGGGGGGGAAGCTAAGTCATACTACCAAGGGTTTGGTTAGTGAGGAAATTGATCACCAAAAACAAAACAAAATTTGGTGACCTATTGTTAAGAAGGGGTGGGGAAGAGTGTGCAACAAGTGCGACATTGCACTTGTTCCAAATTCTAGAACATGTCCACCTTCTAAAGGAAATGGTAGCCTTTCTAAAAGTGAGGATTGAGAGTGAGAAGGCAACCCCATGAAGTTTAATTGATATAAAGTTTTGCATCATTCTTCTTTGGGGGCGGTTGGGTTTGGGCTAAAGGATTGATAATAAGCTCTTCTTTTGTGGAACCAAAAAAACAAGAAGATCATGGTGTTCAGAACTACCTCATGTGGTTGTGCCATCATCATAATCATCATGTGTTATAATGGCTATGCACTCACTACCATTGTTCATCATGCATGATTCCAAGCCAATAAGTTAATAGCATTCCATGTCAAGTTGCAACTTCTTTCCTTTCTTTCTCTAAAGAGTCCTTTAAATCACATATTACTAACACCAACAACAAAAGAATCAACAAAAAGAAATTTACTAACACCAACAACAAAAGAATCAACAAAAAGAAATTTATACACTATAGAATATCTAAAAACTAAAAAAAAAAAACCCATTATTATTATTATTATTGAAATAAATAATCGATTATTATTATTATTATTAAAACCACAAGAACACAAGACACTTTCCAATGAAGGTCCCCTGCAACTCAAGTGTACTCACATTAGCTAGGTAAGTTAGCCACCTTGGTTTTAGTTGAAACTTTTACCAAAGATTTGTTTTTCATGTGTAATCTTCGAACCCAATAGTTGGATTTTTAATCTCATTCACGGACTAGTTCTCTAACTAAGTCATCAAATAGAGATTTGGCAAGCACTCAAATAGGTGTAACAAATTAAATGTAGCATTGAACTTGTTTGTAGTTGTAGGACAATGCTTAGCAATAAAATTATTTTTGAAACTAAAAATTAAAAAAATAAAAATTGTGCTAAACATTTTAACTTTGTTCTTTGCATCCTTTTTTTCAATTTTTTTTTTTTTTTTT
>Ga0116227_10003707_pt1 | contig 33817 bp, 16 predicted proteins | sample S1TSphgellanicum_FD_89693 | JGI IMG/M metagenome (GOLD analysis project Ga0116227, IMG submission 89693) | Host-associated microbial communities from peat moss isolated from Minnesota, USA - S1T2_Fb - Sphagnum magellanicum MG | ecosystem: Host-associated > Plants > Peat moss > Unclassified... | reverse complement strand
TTGGTAGATTCTTCAGCGTTCCTGACGTTGGAACCGAATTCGGAATGGAATTGTGAAGCTAATCCTGCACGAGATTACTGATCAGATGCATGCTAGTTAGTTACAGATCAAGATTAAACAAACTAGATCGTCGATACTCCATCTGCGAGTTCAACTCATATATTTGTACAACAGTATGCTGCCTTCGGCTAAGCGCACAGGCCGCCTGACTCGGATCTAGCTGTCGAAGAGATTTTCAAATTGCCTTCAAGTTCATCAGCTATTCCACTTTTATATTCCCCTCATCTTGGAATGGATCCCCGCCTTCTTTAGTTCCTGCAAATTAAGACAATCCAGTAGCAGTACCATTAAAAAACGAATTCTGTGTCAATAACAATCATGGTTGCGTTGGGTGCTCGTATGACAGCAGGCATAGGGGGGACGCACAAGAACCTGATCTCGTTCACTTGGTTGGTTCGCCTGAAAGGATGGGGGGGAATTGATTCTATACACTGTGTGATCATGTGCAGGACACCCATGACGCGGCCATCATGCATGCGATATATTTGGTACAATCCCACTCTCTGGAATTTTACAATTTCTCAATTCTAGTAATCGATCACAGAAACATAGTATCTCAAGTGTTTAGTCGAGTACTTACCCATGATTTCTACAATCCTTGATGATACACGTGATGATGCATTGGCTTCGACTACGACTGCCTGCAACTGAGCATCATGGGGAGGGATGACAATCGGCTCCCGCCCACGTGCAAGAAACTCTGGAGTAAGCTTCCTAAGATGTCGGAGGAGTTTCACCAATTCTGTTGCCAGTCGCACGAAGAGCACGAGACTGACAAACCCAGGATCAGAACTTCCGCATGTGGATCATCAACATGGAAGTGCTGGCTTGGAATTAGTAGCTGGATCTGGTCACTGGTGCCATGAGTCGACCCCGGGGACGTGATCGCGAGTTGGGTGGAGACTTCAGTTTTCAGCTGCAGCAGATGATCAGTAGTACTCATGAAGCTCCTGCAACAAACAAATCACTACTATTATATTAGAACTGTAGTCACAAACGAAGCCTTGATCAATGAAGAGAAAGTTGCAGTGCAAGACGGTACTGAAAACATGCAGGAGAGATGAAGCATTGAAAAGGGAGGTGATCAAAGACTTGATCACAACCTGTTTCAACTCAACCCTTTTATACCTCCCATGATCCACAGACGTGTTCATTCAGGTTCATCTCAAGGACGAGCCGCCGTTCGGGTATGTGGGGGAGAAGGGGGGCGCTTGGAGGAATCAAACCAAATGTAGGGATACCAAACTTTGGCCCGTTTCTGGATGCATCACAATGTCTACATAAGTTGCTACTTGTTACAATAGAAAAAAATTTCTTTAGTGTTGAAAATAAGATCTCAAAAAATGAAAAACGAAGTCACTAACCTAATCATGGGCAAAATGCCCACTGGTACAAGCATGAAAATTTATCCTGAATAGGGTCCCCTCCGAGTACACTGAAAAACCATTTGGAGCAGGTTTTTAAGAGCAGCTCCATTGATGCTCTCAATATGTGACCCTCCCAAAATATTTCTCGCATCCAAAACTAGTTATTTACTTTTTTTTGAACCCCAGCTATGTCAAAATTGTCCTTGCATCCTTTATGCAAAACATGATTATAGTGGAGGTCCAAATGTTTGTAAGTGTAATGAATGAATATATATTGCTTCTCGCATGTTATTTGTGTTCATTACTCTAATTACCTAAATATCCATTCTTAGACAATGTTCTTAGGACCCTTTTAATATTCAACTATCATTTGCCCATGTAGTAAAAGCCCACTGCTACCCCCCATTCCCTTGCTCACCTCTTTTTGTAAGACACGTTGCTCCCCCTTTCGTAACCCACACCTTGCTACTCAAGAGTTTAAAAAAAAGTTCATGGATTTTTTCCCTTCAAACAAGTGCATTAGCATGCATTTTTTGTTCAGGAACTTGTTCAGGGGTTCAGGAAGTTGATGTTTCGTTATGTGGTTTGCCCTCTTTTGTGGTTTTTTTGTCTTCTTGGATGTGGGTCCTTCCATTTTGTTCCTTGTATTCCCCCTTTTTTTAATGGGTGCTTTGGTTTATTTATGATTAGCAGTGTTTCATCATTTTTTCGTTGGTTAAAACCTTCAAACAAGCGCATGGATTTTTTCACCAGTTAAAGCCTTCAAACAAGCACATTATCAGGAATTCAGCATGGATTTTTGACCAGTTTAAAGCCTTCAAACAAGAGCATTATCAGGAACTGAGCATGGACTTCAAACAACTGAGCTTCCCTTCACTTGAGCCCTAATTCGAGGAACATCCCCATCCTCTGGTTTTACTCTACACATTCCGTCAATCTCTTTTGTAGGACATTGACATCAGCTAAGATGGCATGTCATGTAAGAAAAAATAATATTTCCACACAAACCAATGACAGAGTTGTCCTCTTCCAGCAACTTCATAGCTTTACTGTCAGTTCATGAAGCCCTGTATTTGGGTGAATGCACACCCTCAAGCGTTTGGAGGTGGTTGTATTCACCAAGCTACCATGAAAGATCACATTAAGCAACAGCAGAGATGATGGCTCAGTGGTATAGCCCCTTATCTGAGACCATGGAGCACATCAAATAAGGTTCTGAGTCCAAACCAGTGTTAGACGGTTCGTTGAATTTTTAAAGAGCTACTGGCTCTAAAAACAATTTCAGAATCAAAGGCAGGATCAAAGAACCACCAGTTGCAGTTGTCTCAAAAACTTTCAAAGAATCAACAGTTTTCATGAAAGAACCAGCAAAGGAGGAATCTTTGGCGGTTCTTCTTCGACTTTTACAAAAAGTTTGAAAACCATGGTTAATGCCAAAATCAATTATTTGAAAATTTGAAGAACCTGATGAGTACGTGGATGTATACACAAAGAAGGGGGAAACAAAGTGGCTGCAGAGGTAGATTCCATAGTCACACTGGACCAATGTTTAAAGGTGCCCCTAAACAAGGTGGGAGGGCAATCTAGGTCTGCAATGGGTGGCAAGTTTTGATGAGTTTCAAACCATAGGTAGCCTCTATTGGGTAACGAGTATAATCCTGCAACACAGTTGTCAAGTACAAAAGAAAAAGTCTTGCCTGTCTTTACAATGGGTAAGGACCTCAAAGGGGACCATTCGGGGGATAGGTCCCATACTCAAGGGGACTCCCAGTCTCATGAGGCACCCTCGTTCCCAGAACAGAGGCTGTTCTGTGTCCTTAGGGGTGGGTATACGTTTTACCCGGATATACTCCTTAGGTACAAATAAGGTGTATTACTGGGTCACCCTAACCCCAGTTTCTTAAAATCAATACACCTTAATGAAATGCATAGACAAGAGTATGTAAATCTGAAAAATTATAACCTATTCATAACCTTGAATATATGTAAAAAATTCCCATACTTGAAGCCAGATACGTTTTGGAATTTGGGTAAAAAATATTAGTGTAAGAATGACCTAAACCCTAAACTTTGTTAGTTCTATTAAATAGATGGTATGCTTCCCATGTTTTTGTTGGCCTTGCTCATAGGGAAGAGACTACGCATCTATGCAGGACTTGGATTTGGGGATAAAATTTTGGCTCAATCATTGACCAATGTGAAGATGACAAATGTTCATAGAATGAAAATTTTCATATGGATATAATTTTACATGTTTGGGTGGATGTAACCTTAAGTACAGACTTAGGTTTCTTCTTCCAACTCCAACCTTTGCACGAGAAGGTGAAGGGGGTGTGTGTGTATTGGGGTGGTGGTGGTGCATGTGGTGATTTTGTTGTAGTTTGAATTTCACTTAACAGATCAAACATTGCCTGGAGAATTGAAGATCAATGTGTTTAGACCTTGGGTAATCCTTTATTTATCATGTTTCATGTGAATCACTTCCTGTTGTTGTTGTTGGCAACCATAATCTTTAACCCTAATCTTCATTTATATGTTTTCATCTTTAAACTTCATACCTATTTGACTTTGGTGCTAATCTACTTTGAACTTGAATACATGGTTTGTTCACAGGCTCGACAATGAGCAACTTTTTACTCCTAAGTTTTAGATGCAACTCATGTGGTTATTTTCCAAGTATGTATTGGAGTTGGTCATAAATTCATCATTGATGATGGTAGGTGTCAACTTTTGAAGGATCATTTTGAAGTGGAGATGCACTTCCAGCAAGTGAGTTGCATTGCTTAAATGAAGCTTTGATGCAGAGGTTGCTTAGACTTGATGGGATTGAGGTAGTTAATGAGGCCAAGATTTTGAGGAGAACACAAGTATCATGCCATGTTCTCACTGCCATTACCTTTATGATGTTTGGTTCCAAAGTTGTTGAAAAAATAATTGGAAACCCTTTAGCACTTCCATTCCTTGTTGACATGTTATGGACACCAATGTGAAAATGGTAGTTGTGGGGTCCACACAATTATCAATTTGCATCTAAATTACCATTGCACCTAGTAAAAGCATATGGGAAAGCCCTTTCAAAGGAGACTTGAAGTTGTGTTTCATATGTATCATGGTTGAAAGCTATTGTTGGGATGGCAAACCAATGTCGTATCTTAGATATGGTCTTTCAAATTTTGGAAGAATACTGAAAATCTGGGAAAGTATTGTACAACAAGGACTTCAATCATAATGGATACAAAACCCACATTGTTCACCAAATAATGAATGCTCTCCTTAGAAGAAAGGTTTTTATACCTTTTCAATTGACTACTTTAATTCAATTTTGAGCCATTATTGATTTTTGTTGATGGTTACATTATTGTTTTGGAATATCTCTTCCCCCATGTTGTTGATTAGTTAATCTCATCAATGTTCTCCCAATTGTGCAAGTGAAAAAGGTTCAAGGACTAATGGAGGCAGTGGATAGACTAAAAGCAATACTTATGCAGCCACCGCCAAAAGAGAATTAAGTGATAATGACCACTCAGTGGGGAACTTTTGATGTTGGTATGGGCAACCTTGCAATTCTTCCTCCTTCCTCTGCCTATATGAAAGCAAATTGGGAAACTTTTGCGTGAAAATAGTACCATTGTCTTAAAGCTAGCGGTGTGCATGTATTCTATTAGTGTATGAAGTTGAGTAATATCACTACCATATATAATTTTCATAGATGCCTTGGGTGTCTAGAATGGTATAAAATTAAAGCAGAAAAATTAGCAGTCTTTGTACACTTAGAATCCCTCATCTAGTGGGGTTGATTATTATTTAAAAGCTAGCATAATTGTGTATCCTTCTACCTTTTTTTTTCCCACTCAACTTTTACCTATTTGCCCAACTTTTTAGGTAGTTAATTGTGTGTACAAGCTGAAGATCTACTATGGTTTTGAGCAGCTACCCCCACCACCTCCTATGATGAAGCCACTAACAAAGGAAACTGCTAGGCTTGATGTGCCAGTTCAAGTTGTTCAACAATGTCGAAGCCCCCCAAAAGAATTGAAATGATGCCCAACTCGTTAACTATTCATGAAGTTGATTTCATTGTCAAGGAAACAAATCGTGATCTTGGGAAGGTTGTTGATTATAACCATCACTATGATCTCATGGAGCATATGACCTATTTATTTATCCATGTGGTGAAAGCATGTTGTTTTGCAACGAAAGATTCAAATGGAACTAATGATTTCGTAAGTTTTTTTTGTCGTCTTGCCTTTGTTCATCATCTTCCTTGTTGTTTGTTGGTGCCATCATTGTATGCATATGGCATTAACCACCACAAGCTGGATTTAAAATTCCACAACTTCTATTATGTCAATATGTTTAGTTAAATACATCTAATTATGCATTATTGAATCCATCTGTTTGCTTCTGATATTTAATAGCCTTGTTACCCTCTAACCTTTTTCCTTAGCAATGCAACTAACCACAACTAGTGAGTTCCCAACTAGACATTTTCTGATACAAACGCTTGAAATTTGACTTTTTATCGATGGAACTTATGATATGAATATTTATTGCAATGATGACTTACATTTGGGTGTGGTGTGGATTGGGGTTAACATACGATAGTTTGTAAGGATACAAGTGGGGCATGTGAAAGCAAAGATTAAGATTGTCTCACACAACCTTAACCCAAAATGGAATCAAGTTTTTGTGGTTGGAGGGGACAAAGTTCAAGGTAGAACCCTTGAATTGACAGTTTGGGATGCGATACATGCCTTTCCTTCTCTTGCCTCCCTCTGACAATTTTCCCACCTAACCTAAAGTTTGAAACCTTAGTAGTGCCAATTGATAGTTCAATTGTAAACATTAAAAAGAAAAGGCACAAAAACAAATCCTTTTATGGATTTTCTCTCAAAAGGAAAGTTCAATGTAAACATGGGAGGAAGTTATGGGAATCCAAGGATGAGAAGTTTTGGGTCCATGACTTGTTTGATGAACTTACCACACAAGATGAAAGTTTCTTTACAGAGGTAGGGTTTGCACTAAAGCTCTTTTGTTATTGATGTAAGATGTAATTTAAAATTCTAGGCATTTCATATAGAGATTTCAAATTTTAGTTTTCAGTATTTAAACATTTTAATTTTCAATATTTAGACATTTTAGATTTCAATTTTCAATATTTATACATTTCAATTTTCAATTGGTTTCTTGCCTCCTATTTTATATCATCTTTTAAATGAACCAATGAATTGAACTCATCCATCCATGTTCATCTTAGTGTGCGAAGGTTTAGGGTTAGACATTTTAAATTGTTGCTTTCATGTTGTAGATGAAAATTCATTTCAATTTTGAGGAAACCTAGGTAGTAAATTAAGTACCTATATTTCAAACTCCATGGATGAAGGCAAACTTAGGATTAGGAATAAGGTTAGGGTTTCCTCTCTCCTATTTTATGTCGTCTTTTGAATGAATCGATGAATCAAACTCGTCCATCCATGTTCATCTTAGTGTACCAAAGGTTTAAGGTTAGGCATTCTAAATTGTTGATTTCACATTGTTGGTGAAAAATCATTTCAATTTTGGGAAAACCTAGGTAGAAAATTAGGTACCTATATTTCAAACTCCATGGATGAAAGCAAATTTAGGGTCGGGAATAAGGTTAAGGTTTCCTCCCTCCTATTTTATGTCGTCTCTTGAATGAACTAATGAACCAAACCCATCCATCCATGTCCATCCTTGTGTGCCAAAGGTTTAGGGTTAGGCATCCTAAATTGTTGACTTCACATTGTTGGTGAAAATTCATTTCAATTTTGAGAAAACCTAGGTATTAAATTAGGTACCTATATTTCAAACTCCATGGATGAAGGCAAACTTAAGGTTTGAAATAAGGTTAGATTAGGTTTCATTCTAGATGGATGCTTTTATATACATGGCTTCGACAAATTAATTTTGATTTTGGAAAAATCACAAGTGGGAATTGTTGAATTAATTATGGATGTATGGTTCAAAATACATATGTACATGCACATACATTTAGAATTAGGATTGATATTGCATGAACACAATTTTGAGGTTAAAGTGAATGAAACCACCTCTTGGCATTTATTGACGGCCAAGGGAAAATGACAATTAAGTTGGGAAGTTACACAAAAGATGGTAAATTAGATTGATTCTTTGTTCCCTTGCTTTAAAATTTTCTTGGTGAAGAATTTTGTAATACATATAGTTGGTGGTGTTACACACAAAGTGTTGTTAATCCATTGGTGCTTGGATTTGATACCAAGACCTCTTTGTTATAGGTAGTTTTATTAGCTATATTATTTCAGCCTATTACCCCCATAGTTCCCCCAATGACAATAGGATGTAAAAGAAGAATATTTATATTGTTAATTGGAGCCTTTTTATTCACTATGTTCCCAATGGTTGTTCCCCACACCACAAAGGCTCTTGGGGAATGCAATGAACCAAAAAAAACTTTTGGGGAATAGCCATTGAAAACCCAATGAACAAAAAAGGCTTAATGTTATCCACCATCTTCTATCCAAGTAACTTTTCAATGTGGTTGTCATTTTATCTCCACCCTAATTAACAACTATTGAATGTTAAGTAAAGCCCAAGGTTGTGGATTTTATTGAGTGCAACCATTTATTTTAATTTATTGTTTGCCATTATACCTAGCAAGTATACACTAGGTATCACAAAAAAAATGTTTTTTTTTTGTTTTAAAAGGGGTGGGATCAAAGAACAAATTACTTCCTTTGGTTGGCATTCCATGTTTTGAAGCACCCCCAAATAGCAAAAGGGAAAAAATGTTTAATAACATGTTCTTTAATTACGATATAAAAATTGTCATTTACAATTTCAAACATCATTATTTAACCTGTAATAAATTTTGGCAAATTTACATCATATAAAACTAAATAAAACATCCCAAAGCAAAATTGAATGTTTGTTTCATGCAAATGTTTTGTTCTCCTAAAAGAAACTTCATTTATTCCAATATCTTTTGGAACTTTAGAGCATTTCCATTGCCCCTCTTGCATCAAGCACAGAAAATTGTTGAAGCGGGGTGTGTGCAAGAGCCCAAGTGAAAGGGCCGGTAAATTCTAAGAAATTACCCCACTATACCCACTCCACCCACTACACCCCGCCCCATTTAGCACCTGATTAGAATAGTGCCAAAGAGTTTTTAATTATTTCACAAAGAGATTCAAAATGGGTTTTGAGGGTTTGCACCATAAAAGGTTGTAACTCTTGAGAGATGGAATGTTGGAGATAATGATTGCAACAAAATCTTCAAATTTCATTTGAAGATGATGATTCTGAAGAGCTTTTTTTTAGCACTTTCATGATGAATCATATAGGGGCTGATTTTGAAACTCAAAAAAGGAAGCATGGAGGTTCACTTCTAGGACGAAAACATAATTTGGAGAAAGAAAGGTAGTGTAGACAAGATAGGATCTAGAGGGATTACTTTTGTGCATCACCAATGTATGATGACATATTGTTTAGGTGGAGGTACCAAATGAGGTGAACATTGTTTCTTCGAATTTTTAAAAGTGTTTGTGCACATGATTTGTATTTCTTACAAAAGTGAGAATTGAGATGCAATTTGGCAACATAGGCTTGAGCTCAATCCAAAAGTGTATTGTTGCATTGCACCTTTTAGTTTATGGAATCACACCTAATGTAATTGATGAGTACTACCGAATGGGAGAAATTGGTATGGTAATGGAGGCAATGAAATGTTTTGTAAAGGTTATCAAGGAAATTTTTGAGACCAAATATTTGAAATAGCCTATGTGAGATGATATTGAAAGGTAGCTCAAGATCAATGAAGCTTGGGGGTTCCTATGTATGTTTGCAAGTTTGGATTTTTATGCAATATTAATGGAAAAGTTACGTGGTTGCTTGGCAAGGGCAATTTCAAGATAAAGATGGCAAAAGATCAATCATTCTTGAAGTTGTTACAGACAAATCATTCTGGATTTGTCATTTTTTTTGGTCTTCTTGGCAGTAACAATGACATTAACATGTTAGATAGGTCACCACTTATCACTAATTTGCTTCAAGGGCCTGCCCAAGACCTGGATTTTGTTGTCAATGGCAATACATATCCAAAATACTACCTATGTGCTAATGGCATCTATTTTCAATGGAGCATCTTTGTTCAAAAAATTCATGAGCCACAAGGAAAAAAAAGGCAACATTTTTCTAAAATGCAAGAAGGAGCTAGAAAAGATATGGAGCGTTGTTTTTGGGTGTTTCAAACATGTTTTGCAATCATTCAAAATCTGAATAAAAAATGGGACATGGCCAATATCAAGAGTATTCTCATAGGGTGTGTGATTTTGCACAATTTAATCATAGAAGATGAATCCAATTGTATTTTAGAACATTTGTTTGATGTTGGATCTAATGTTTCACATTTGAAGCAAGGGTTGTCTTTTGAAGACCACTTCCAAGGAACCACCCAAATTGAAAATGTGGTTACCCATTACAATCTTGAAAAATGAGCATTTCAAAATGAACATTTATGGGCTCAAAAGGGCAACAATGCAAACTAAAATAAAATTTTTGGTCTATTCAAAAAAATTGGTCAACACCCATTTCTTAGTATTATCCATGTCTATTGACAACATACAAATCATTCACAGGGTTCATTTCTTAAAGGAAATTAAACATTTTCAAAAACCTTCCTACATGAGGTGAATTTTGTGGTGAATCTTGTGAATTATGGTCCTTTCTACACAAATGAGTTGGTGAACTACCAAATGTTAATGAATATTCATTTTCATGTGAGTCATCGTGTGGGGTTGTTGGATTTAGAATTTCCTTAGGAGGGCTTACATTTACTAGAATTGTGATTGTGGGTTGAAGCCTTGCTTGAAACTTTCCAAGTTCATTTCTTCTTCAAAACATGAAATTTTCCTTGGCCTTCTCCAAAACAAGTCAGAATTAGGACCTGTCAATAAGGCCCTTATGTTTTGGTCCTCCATGATTATTGTTTTTCTCAATGTTGAAACAACCATGTCAATGGTGGCTTGTGCATGTAGTCGCAAAGTTGACTCCTGAAGCTTTGATTGTTTTTCCTCCTCCTTTGTAACTCATGGGTCATGAGGTCTTTTGAAACTTGAACCACCACATGCCATTAGTGGTGGTGGTTCCAAAGTTTTAAATTCAACACATGCACCTTGCTTAATAGGGGCATGTTGTTTCAGACTAAAAGGTTCCTTCACATCCTTTTGAAAATCTACCCATTTAGGAACATCTTTTAGTAAGAACCAATAATGTAAGAAAACAAAACTTTGATTTTTGATGTGTTTTGATTTGTATAATTTTTATTTTTTTGTTAAAAAAAAAATTATATTGAAGTTTTAGATCCACAAAATGCCACCATGGTCCATACTGCCCAATAAATTTGGCAATTCTATGTTTAATCATTCCCCTTTTTGTTTCAAGAGATTTGGCAAGTCACTTAGCTCCACAAGTAGGCCAATTTTGATTATAAAGCTCATGAATCTGGTCCCAAAATTTGGTTGATCTTTGGTTAGTACTTGTTGTGGGATCTTGTGAAACATGAAAAAAATTTCAACAAAGTTGCTTTTCCTCCTTTACAACAAAGTTCTTCCCCTTCTTGTTTTTCGTGGCAGAAGTAGTTTCAAAAGCGTTTACGGTACTTTGGTATGACATTTTGTTGACAATGTTTATGTGTTAAAAAGTGAAATTGTGGCCCCCAATCATTACCCTTCCTCCAAGGGGTAAGACCAGGGGACAAGGTTGACACCTTATTACATCACATAGATAACTACCCTCCTTTTTCTTATTTTACTACACCTATTCAAGTATTAAGTAAGAGGTCATACAAGTGAAAATGGGGAAGGTAAGGGTTTACTATCTAAGACCAGACCTACTTTTATATTAGTTTTTAAGGAATATAAGGTAGAATGGAGAGAAGGCAAGATGAAAAAGAAGGAGAACCTGAAAATAATTACTCTTAATGGGTGTATAGTACCTTCAACATCCCTTGGATATTGCCTATGGGTTTGCATACCTTGCTAATGTTACTATCCTTCTTTCTCCATACTTGCAAGCTCTTTAATGGCTTTATTTACCACTTGCAACCTTTGACATCCTTCTTTGTGGCCCTTTCATTTACAACCCACTATCATACCCCCTGATTTTCACCACCATGGACTAGTTGCTACCCTCCTGTGGCAACTAGTAGCTCAGGGCTCCAAAGATTACCTAGGAGTCAGCCCTCTTACTCTTTATCGTATAAAAGACGTAGAAATATTAGTTAAAGGAAACATTTTATTTTTATCACAAAAAAAACTCTACTTTCCACACTAATAAAAGATCAAAACAATATATGAAACTCGAGTCCTTCAACCATCTTCCATTAAAATCACACAAAACGAATATACTTCTTTCTCCATTCCTTTTTTCTACACTCCAAGTCCATCTCCTCCATCCCCCAAAAGTCTATAATGAAATTTCTTTCTCTTCCCCTTATTATATTCCCCTTCCCCCATACCACACATGTTGCAACCCCACTTTGGGATAAGTGTGAGGATGAAACTCACACCCCCAAAAGTGGGAAGCTGGAGTCCTCCGGGACTCCTGAAAATTCAGAGCTCGAGTTCAAGGGTCAAAACACCTCGCATTGAAGTGTTTTTTATATCAATGAAAAGTTCTTGAAGTGTAAATGCCCAAAATGGCCTCGCATGTGCCATTTGAACATCTACAACCCAAGTTATGGGCAAAAGAAGGGTTGGGAGTCAAACTGGCAGTTTGACTCCCGACCACTAAACGTCGGGAATCAACTTCTTTCCAACGTCTGCTGAAGGAGTGCGACATGGCATTGGAAAGCTCTTGAGGAGAGCTACAATTTTGGTTTAGACCTCATTCCAATCAGAGGTCGAAGCCGGGAGATATGAGCTTTCAAAGCCCCGGGACTCCAACCCGGGACAGTTTCGGGACTCCTCCTTGGGAGTCCCGGGAAAAAGAGCCATTTGAATGTAGCCTCCACCGAGAGTTGCAGAGAATATTATATGGGGGAAAGTGGTGGCTTCCCCTGAGTCCGGGCCGTGGTGAGTCAAGTGAATCCAAGTGCCCATGGCTCGTCCCAACACCCAAGGGTGTTCCCAAATGTGAACTAACCCTCTTGTGGTTGGTTTTGAATGCAGATTCGAATGAGATAATACTTGTCCCTCTTCCTAGTCTAATCCCGGGACTTCTAGCACGCCCTTCTACCCCTTTTTAGTGTTGGGAGTCGGGAATGGCCCTCAAGTCCCAACTTTCCACAATTCAACGTACTTGGATCCTCAAGTGGGTCTAGCAAGGGACTTGTGAGTGCGTCAACACACAAGGCCTTCATTGACCCTAAAAAATAAGGCCTTTATTTTAATCTCTTAGAAATATCCTAGATGATTAAGTGAATTACCTTCAATCATTCACTAACCCAAGCTACCTAATCCCATTAGTTTCACCTCTTGGGTAAAGGATGATAAGTCTACCACTAGTAACTAGTAATCACTAAAAGGCCTATGGAACTATTTAGTCCAGATATTTCTACCCGTTAACATCGTGCATGAACGTTTCTTGTGCTTAATAATGTGCAACAAAGTAGCAACTAATTACTTTTCTTCTAACGAGACATGTGTCTTTTATACCAATTAGAATGTGTAGTGGGCATCCACATATGTTCTTCTAATAATAAGGTATGGTTAGTAAGAACTTTGTAAATTTACGATGGAGATGCTCTTAGTATAACTAAATTAGAATGAACCATATGCTTTCCTCCTAGGATATTAAAGGGGGTGGGTTCGAAGGTTAGGATTCAAAACACAACCTTTCATATTTAAGAGTATTTTTTTGGTTTTTTATTTCATTTCATTATCACTTCAACATTATTTTTTACATTTGAATTTTTTTACATTTGGAAAGCACTTGGAGACATTTCCTAAGTGTATTTAGAAATTACCGTAAAGCCTATTTGGACATGAAAATAACATGGTTGTCAAATGATTAATAACTAACCTTGAAACAAATTGTTTGCAAATAGTTGACATTACAAGTGACGTGGGAGTATTATGGTGAAAGAAACTTTTGAAATTCAAGAAAGTGTTAATTTATTCCCACTAGGGTGATGATCATCATAAAACAAACATCTTGGTGTTTAACACCACCAATAATGATTAGCTTAATAGCTTGGAATCCTAACAATAGTTTATTAACAAGGCCATTTATTAATAAGGTTTGAAAAGGAAACTAATTAATCCTAGGTGTGTTCTTACACATAATGTATTTGGAAGTTAAGCTTGGAACAAGTCCTCTCACAAAACTTCTAATTGAAATGGAAATAGGTTTAGAAAAAACAAAATACTAAGAAAAATTTTAAGTTCATTTGGGCATTATGGCATCATGCATTAATTGTCATCAAATGACAAGCTAATGCAAACTAGCTTGGCATACAAGTGAAGTGCCCCTCTTGTGATTTTGAAACCCCATAATTAGTTGCATATATTGTGCATAGATTTTAGCAATGTTCAAAAACTATTAGGGCTTAAGAATTAGATTTAACTTTTTTATATCACCTTAAATTGCCCCCACATACTAATAGGGTATGCAACAAACAACGACACTTAGCATAGTTAATAAGTTTAGCTATATATGGTTCTTGATAAAGGGTGTTATTCTTCAACCATATGGATTGAAAGTAATGATTTGATGTTTAATAACATTAAATGGCATGATGCCAAGTTGAAGCAAGTCATGTGGGACAATCTTATCAAATGCAATAGACTTGAATGGCAACATGTTCAACAACAAATTAAGAGATATATAAAAGGTGATAATATAATTACTGAATTTTTTGATAGAATATTGGGTATTCATCACACTATTTATTCATTTCACAATTTGAAAGTTAGGTGGTGTTATTAACCATTTAATGATGGTTAGGCTTGTTTGTTGGTTTTGTGGTTATGGTTATACTAGGTAGGGAACCAATCTAGTATTTCTTCTTGTTCAAGTTTATTTTTGCAATGAATTTTTCATTTGTTCATTAAAAAATGTAAATTCTACATAGTACATGATTCTTTCCAACTATTGGTAATGTCTCTACTACATGGTTGTAAGAAGAAATTTTTATCTATTTAAGGTAAGCCCAAGGTGGAAGCATTCTCAAAATAAAATGCTATAGGGGCCTAAGATGAGGTGAAAGGTGCATATAACTTCACATTTTGGGAATGTTTGCCACCAATGGGTTTTAGCGATTCTAAAACATGAAACAAATTATGTTGTCATGAACATAAACATATTTAAATCATGAGGTGTAGGAAGTGATAATTTTTACAAATATCTTATTTGAGAATGGAAAGGATCTTATGCTTACATGTAAGCATGATTTTCCTCCCACTATGAGGGCCATATTATAACACATTATGGTTGATGGGCCAAAAAAATTAGTTAACCCCCAAATATTGTTAATGAAGGCTACAAAGGGTTTGGTAGATGAACAACTGGAACATAATGGTTATTCACCAATAGCTATCAGAAAAGATGTGTGAAACAAAGGTTATGTAAAGTTTCATTTCAACTTTAATAAAGGTTTTACAAATAAAAAACAAATGGAAATAATCATGCATATCACTACAAGAAATTTGCAAATAAAAAATTGGATTTAAAACTTATTTTTAGTCATAATTACCACATGCGACTTATTATAGGGTCTAATTGCCTTAAACAAGTCGCATAAAATTTTAATCACAAGAGACAATATGTGCCACCAAGTTATAATGGTAGTTAGTTGCATAAAGATGTGATTTACATTAACTTTTCATCCATCTAAACTAGCTTATGTGGCATCGTCATTTTGTGACGATTTTACGATTAAGTAATGTAATTACATTTTTAAAAATATTTGTTATTTGTATATTTACATATATTTATATTATTTTTAGTTTCATTAAATTCAACCAACACCATATTGACACATGTCATTACATAGGTGAAGTTTTAAAAATTAATCTAGGTTGTTAACACAACAACACATTATGGGTTTTTTTTCTCGGTCAAAGAAATGACTATTGTTTTTTTTTACTACAATTATAACTACTTGGTCACAAAAAGCAATATGTAGTTGCAAAGGCCATCACTACAAAAAAGATTGTCTTTTGCAATTTGTCTTATGCAACTAAAAAATGTTGCATGCAACATGTGCAATTACATAAGATAATTTGCAAAAGATCATTTTTCTACTAGTGCATTGAGATGTCATGTGATGTCATGGTTTTGCAACTACAATTAATATGATGACTAATGCGTTTTCTATATAGATATATTATTATTTTTACAATTATAATAATATTTTAAAATTAATTTAAAATATTTACTTTTAAAAACTAGACTTTTGGGTCAAAACTTGTAACTAAGAGTTAAAAGGATTATTTTAGAAAAGGACTCCAAGTCATTTTTCCCAAAAAAGACTTTTACATGCAAATGAATTTTTGATGAAATGTTTTGTAACTTGTTCTAAAAAATATTAAAATTTTCCCTAATGAATCAGATTTTTTGAGTTAGTCATTATTGAATAAATATGAATTTTTAAAAATGTGCAAATTCTTTACATATTTAATGTTTCATCTTGAAAAATGATCAAAATTTTAAATCATCACTAAAAATTAAATTTTCACATTCTTTAATTTTATTATACTCTAAAGTACAACTTTTCTTAATATGTCATATACATTATAATTCATTTATATGTGGTAAAGAACTTTTGAAGTTCTAATATTCTAAAATAATTTTGAAACATTTTTTTACAATTTTAATGTTGTAGAATTCCACATTTGCTAAATTATGAGTGTTTTTTTAGTGTAGTTAATATATTTTTACATATATATTTTCAATGAAAATTATTTTATTTATATGAGTCCTTTTGATACTCCTTTGCAAAATTGATTCCAACTAATGCAATAGGTGTACATTTTCAAACATCCTAAATTAAAACCAAATTTGAAAATTGGATCAAATGAATTTTTATTCTAAGTTCCTTGACATTCAGATGAGGGAAAAATGACTAACTTGCCATGATTACTATGGTTTTAAATGTTAATAAATAAATAAATGTTCTATTTTGATTTATTATGTTTAACATCCAACACCATTTTTGGCTCATAATTACGTGTTTTGACCTTTTAACAACTAGAATAACGATTTCTAGTATCAAAACATAATGATGTGGCATTCCATGTGTTAATAAAATATTTTATTATTAGTCAAAATGATGATTCATACATTACTTTGGATAAAATGAGGCATTTATTAGTCAGTCATTATCTTATAATGATGTTCAATTCCTCAATGTAGCTCTTTGCATCAAGATGCAAGTCCAAAAACTTTACCCTCATTATAATAAATCCTATATTTTGAACCAGAAACTAAATGATTTTTTTTTTTTCAATTACATGTATAACTATTTATTCATAATAATCACTAAATATGGCAAAAAACATCAATATGCCACATGGCATCATAGTTTTGCAACTATAATCAATATGACAAATTATCATATTATTTTCAATTTTTGTTCATTAGTTAATTAATTGCAGGAACCATCCACCTTTGTGATTAATAACGACTTAATCTCTCATGATGATGATATGGCATGTTATATATCAACAAGATGATGTGATTATTTGTCAACATCATGATTCATGTCATTGATTTGATGAATTAATTTCATTTATTAGTTAGATGAAAATATTGTTGTCCTTTGTCATTGATAACAACTTTGTCTTCCATGTGATGATGACATGGCATGCCATTTGGCAATAAGGTGTCACAAATTTTCATGGCAATTGATGATTTTTTGTGACACCATAAGTTTTCATGTGTTTTGAATTTATGGCACCAATATTTTTCATGGCATGCCATAATGTTTTGTGTGCCATGAGGTTTTTGAAACCATGAATTCACATGCATGTGTGTGTACTAAACAATTCATTTTAAACTTATAATTATGACTACAATATAAATAGTTGTTTTGAAAAAGGCGACACATAATTCCTTGACTTTTTAACTACTTTACACACTAACTTAGATTAACATACCTATTAAGTTAACCTATGTATGTAGGTTACTTAGTAAAAACCTACTTTGTAATATAAGCTACCTTGCAAGTTATTTAATTAAACATAAGAAATTTATTACATTTAGTATGTTCAAATATACCTAGAATAGGTTACTCTATTAATAGGTTAACTTAATTAGGTTTGCCTAGGTTCCTATCTTTAGGTTTTTTGCCAAGTCAACCTAGGTAACCTCATGACAAGATATTTTATCAAATTTATAACCACCTCAAGTTTATGCAACTAGATGTGACTATAATATTAATTATTATGTAGTAGGGCTACTTAGTAGGTAATCTCTAAATATTCAAGTAGGTTGTACTTTCCTACTAAATTACTTAAAAATATACCTAATGGATATCTAAGTAGGTGTTTAAAATACATGATAGGAACCTAGGCTCCTTAGGAAATAGGTTGAGTACAATTGTATATAGTAAGTAATAGTTATTTAGCCATGTTTTAAGCCTAAGTAATTGTGCTTAATCATGTTTAGCCTAAATGATTGTGTTTAGCCTCATTTATGTTTGATTTATTTATATTTGATTTAAATACTTACGTTTAATATAATGTTTTTATTAATTTACTAGCGTTTAGTCTATAGGTAATTTTTTAGCCAAAAGTATTCTAAATAATTATGTTTAACCATGTTTAGCATAACTCGGTCTACATTTAACTTAGATTAGCCTAGCCTTCGTTAGGTCTATCCTAAATTAGCTTAGTATAACTTAGGTCTAGCATAGATTAACCTAGTTTAGTTTAGATGTAATGTACAAATTGACTTAATATATTTTAGAAATATAACCTAGCTTAGACATAGTTTAGGTCTAGCCTAAATTAACTTAGTTCAATTTAGGTTGAACCTAGTTTAATTTAGGTTTAGCCTAAAGCCTAAGTTGATATGGCATGCATTGTACATGTCAGACCAAGGTTAATGATGACATGGAATTTCATTACTATTATAAAAAAATTTTAAAATGTTAGTTATTAGAATGACTAAGCTTTGCAACTAAACATCCCTTGCGACTAAATGGGTGAAATGACATGGGTTTAACAACTCATTAATCACTAATTGCATATTTCTTTCCTAACTAATATGTAGTTGTAAAGGTTAATTGTAAAACCCAAAATGTGTTGTTATGTAGATAGGGCATCTATTGTGCTTACTTAAATTCATTTAGTAAGCAAGTTGGGTACATAGGTAAGGAATATTTAGTGAACATCCCACCGTTGACAACAACCCATGTCATTGGTAGGAATTGATCCTTGAACCTTTAAGATGGAAATCAAGTCCTTTACCACCAAGCCACCCAACTTGTTGTGGGTACAAAAGTGTGCATTCTATTTAGTCTACTTCATTTAAAACACTACAGAAAACATCATTTTTTTATCTTTGATATTTATTTAGATTTTGTCCAAATGACAAGATTAAATTTTAAACTTAAAGTTCTTTCAATAATGTGCACATTTATTTTTCCTTTTAAAAATATAAATTGATTTGAAAAGAAAAAAAATTGAATTTCATTATTGAATACAATTTCAATGACCATTATGTGGAAAAAATAAACTCAATCACATGATTTATAAATGGATTATATATATAATATATTAAACCTTCATTTAATTCTCAAACTTATACTATGCATTTTTTTTTATATATCATAATTTTATCTATAGAATTTAATTTAAATGTGTGATATATAAATTATTCACATATAATATTTATAAATCAATCATATGCAAAATTTAATAAAATTTAATATGGTTAATATAAGGTTTTTTAATTTTAAAAAACCTTATATTAACCTCTTTTTTTTTTAATGTAAAAGATTAATCTAGATACCCAATTTTGATTTCTAAATATTAATGCCATATAATTAATTAATTTCATGGAACTATAAATTTTATTACTTTGACATGTGTAATATCTTAAGTTTTATTTAAAATTATGGTAAAACATTTATTTAAAAATAAATTATGTTTTTTCACATCTCAAACCTCTATTTGATTTTTAAAATTATATTATGCAATTTTTCTTATAATAGATCATATTTTACCAACAAAATGTAATTTAAATGTATGATATATAATTTATTCATGATATAATGTTCTTAAATGATCATAAGTTACTCCTACTATGTAGCCTATTCAATAAATAAATTATATTACATTCCTAATTAAGTGATTAATTCAAAAAAATCACGTATCAACATGATAAAGCATTTATTACTTAACCCACATACATATGACCTACAAGCTACTTACTACCTACGACCTATCCTACTTATTGCCTATTTAATAAACTAATTGCATAGCCTACTTAATTAATTAAATAATTAATGCAAATACATTATCACATATCAACATTATAAAATACCTATATACTAATACTTAACCACATACATATTACCTAATACTTAGCCCTATTTCTACCATTAATTGCCATGGGACGTCTAAAATTTTCATAAACCCATCAAACCTTACTACACATTTAATGGCTAATTCATTGAAGCAAGTTAAAGGAAAACATTTCAACCATTAAATCTAGCAATTTTGTTGGTCAACTCTTTTTTTTTCACATTTAATTGCATTTGTATTTGCAACTAGGATTTATAGTTGCAAATGAAGTTGAAATTTTGTCACATTGTGTCCAATGACCTATTAACCACCTTCCAAATCACAAAAATAACTACATTTTCATCCATATTGGGGTGTCACAAAAACTAGGTGATTTAAATGTGTTTTTCATTGTCATTTTCATCCAAATTAGCATTAGTTGCAAGTAAGTTGTATATGCAACTGCAAACCACTTTGTAATTGTTTATGCAACTACAAGTTGTTTTTACCAAGTGCCACGAAGGACATTTGCATTGATAGTTGCAAAAATGTTTGATTTGGAGACAAGTCGCAAATGCATGGGTTGGAATGGACATGAATCCTTGTAGTGTATATGTTCAAAAATCTTGTGTGGATGAAGTTCTTAATGGAACATGGAGCTACATAAAGAATTCATGTGAAAGAAAAAAGACATGCATAGGCAAGGGAAGAAAGTCCATGCTTGATTTGAAATGGGAAAGTAGATTGGGATAGGGCTTTAAGGAACATTAACAACACACCTAATGTAAGGAATGACTACATAGTGATAATAGAGGCAAGCTTGGGAAAAAGAGAGATTAAAATGTAGGTATCTTTACACAAAGGGTGACCAACTTTGATGTAGGGTGTGGAGGATGTACAAAACAATGCAAAAGTTTCAACAATGCCCACATTTGTGAAAACAAAAACAATTTTGGCAACATGCAATTTATTATTGAACCCACAACTAACCAATTATTTAAACAAGTAGGTAGGGGAAGGGCCTTTAGAAGAGCAAAAGGCTCGACAGAAACTTAAAGGTCGACAAGAGGAGAAGCCTTTGTTGCAACACAAGGGAAATTGCATGGGCATATATTCTTTTCCAATATTTACAATCTTAATTGATCAATAATTCCACAAGGATAATAATATAACTTAGTCCATGAAATAAACAAAATCTTAAATCAACTTCATCTATATCCACCCTTGTTTCTTCTTCCATTTTTTCTCCTTTTTATTTAAAGTTAATTGCAACAATTTATTTTCCAATAATTCAATGGGTGGATAATATGTTTTATTTATGTGAATACTATACCTATATTGTTGTTTACGTTCATCTAGTAACATACCAAGTCACAAGGCATCCAGTTTAATAGGAATTTATTAATGTTTAGTCCAAGAAGCTAATATTCATCTTGAGTGACATAATGATTTTGTATAAGAATATTGTTGATCACCTTAGTAAATATCAATAAGGATCCAAGTATGAGTAGCCATCTTCTATATTTTGCTAACTGTTGAATAAAAATTTATATAATGCCATTTGCTAGCTTCCATATTTTGGTTTCACTATGAGGTGTGACAAGAATTAATTCTTACATAACTTATAGTTATTCATGAAATTGATCTACAAATCATTTCCAATTATTTGTGTTTGTCTTATTTTCTTGGAGTGTGTATAAACTTGGCCCATACCAAATTGTAATGACAAAATTGTCTTAACAATTCTTTTGCTTGTTCTTTTGTTATGATTTATTTTAAATTTTCTACACCTATATCACCATCAAACGCTATGATGATGGATTATCTACATTGTTTCATACAATTCATCAAATGTGAATAAATTTATGCAAAGGTTAACATTTGATACATCCTTTGTAAATTTAATGATGTTACTATCAAAATAATATTTTTAACCTATACACTCCCATATAAAATCCTTCGTCCAAATTCCCTTCAACTTATGTTTTATAAATCAATAGGTTTAACCAACAAAATCCTAAATCATATTGATACAACTCCATTCATCGTTAAATAGATTTAGATGTATAATCTCTCATCATAATTCTAGGAATGAAAAATTCCATTCAAACTTTTTTTTAGTTGGTTGATATATCTCATCATTCCCAATACATTTTATTTGAAGAAAATCATTCAACATCCACCATTTGACAAATACATTTATATTAATTTTATCCCATTCAAGTTAATCATTCACGCAAATAAAATGATAAGTTGTGAATATTTAGTCAATTCTAGTGAGGGTCAACAAGCACATGAATATCAAAAGCCATTTCCAAGCATTTATCAGTTGTGATACATCAATGGTTGAAGTATGATATTTCAAAATTCACATTGTTGAAGTACCATGAAGTTTCTTTAAGATAATCTCTTGAATGTTTATGGGAAGTGCTTTAAATTGATCAATAAAACAATTCCAATCATTATTTAAATTGATTTTTAGGTGTTAATAAAAAACCATGTGTTAAACATGTTTTCAATGCATGATATTCATGTGTAAAAAGTACAAATTTATGAATGAACAAAATTTGCATGATTTTCATTATTAATTCGTTACATGCTAAATTTTTTTATATAATTTTAAATAACAAAAAAAAACCTATAGTAACCTATGGTGGAATATTTTTGAATAGTTACAATAGCTTAGGGTTGAACACTAGTAGAAAACCCTTATTTTTTAATCAAAACATTTTCAACTAGATGTGATTTGCAACTATGTTGCAACTAAATTTTTTTAAAAATTTAATTGAATAATGACAATTACCAATGAGGTTGATTCATCAACTAAATTGGTATATAATTGAAATTAATTTTCAACTAGGTGGTGTTTTTTCAAATATTCAATTGAATATTCTTGACATCAACAATGTTTATAAGTTGAAATGCCTACTACATTGGTATATAATGAAAAACATGTCTTGAGTAAAAGGTCATTCTTGGAATATTCTTAACATTTTAAGGTTCAAGAGTTGGCACATAGTCAAGATGTTAACCAATGTTTAATTATTTTGGTGACACCATCAACACATGCTTGGATGATAAAATGTATTAAAGGATGGTTGAAATGTAATTTCATTTGCAATTTTGTTGCAACTATCTTTTAACTCAATTAAACAATTAATAGGTGACTTTGGTTTTATACATATATATCATATATGTTAATATTTATGCTAAATTATGATAATATTAAATTACATGAAAATTTAATTTGTATAAATCAATAGTTATGTGTGACATGATTTTTGTAATGCATATAAATTTTGAATAAATTCTCTTGAATATAAATTAATAATTAATCTTATATATGTTCATACATGTAATATTTGATTTTTATGTAGACCAAATTTAGTTTATGACATATCAAGTAATGATATAAAATTAATGATAATTATATTTTGAAATTTTAATGTTCATTCTTTTTTTTCATGTGATAGCTTAATATTTATTAAAAATTATGTTAAAAATTATATTACACACAATTTTTATTTGTAGAAGTGAATGGTTATGTATGAATTTTTTTTAGTGCATGTAAACAATAATATTCAATTTTCACATTTATAAAAATTGAAATATAAGTTGATAATAATGCATATGTTCAATATATGTAATTTCTATTTTTGTGTATATCAAATTTAATTTTCAACATATCAAGTGATGATAGACAATTAATATTTTTGTGGAACACTAATGTTTATTCATTTTTATACAAATGACAACTTTATATTTGTTTAAATTTTTATCAAAACTCATTAAATTGAAATTACAAGTAAATTTTAATTGTAAAAATGAAAAAATTGAAGGATCCAAATTTTTCATTTAAATAATAAATAAATTTATAATAATAATAATAATAATAATAGGTATAGTTAGTAGGAACATCTAATAAATGATTATATAATTTCAAAATATATATTTCTTTTAACACTATTATTATATTAATTTATAATATTTATAACAAGTTAAATAATAATACAAATAATAATATCTAAATAACAACCTTACTTATATTAGATACAATAATATTATTAATTTAATTTTTTAAATTTATTTATAATAATAATAATAATAATATAATTACTAAAAATATTATTATATTTAGTGAAATATTAATACAATAAATTTTTTTAAATAATAAATAATATTTTTATTAAAATATTTTTAATCAATTATATTGTCATGGAATTAAAAAAATTGTTGAGTATTTATTACAAGTAATTAACATAATTAACTAAACTTAGGTTAGGTAAAATATTAGTTTAAGTTTAGGTTTAATTCAGTTAAAATTAGGTTGTAAATTAGTTGCAACTAATTGAGTTGTAATTATATTATTACAATTTGTAACTAAGGTAAAGTCATTAACCATCATACATTTGAATTATTAAATAACTTTAAATCTTAATACATCCTTCTTCTTTTTTTCAAACTCAAAATGATGTTTTAGAACTCGACTTGGAATAGCCATGGCCACTTAAATTGCTTTTGAAAACAGATAAAAAATGAAGAAGATATGGGCATTGAAAGTAAGTGAGGTAAGTGTGCGATCATAGGCCGAATTCACACATTCCAATTTAGTACATTTGTGCTCTTTGTAATTCTTCTCTACTGGTTTTTTGCATTTGAAGGTTTAAAAAGTAATGTAAAGCTTAATTTGGTGCACCCATAGCTTTTTAGATCACTCAAACTGAATAAGAAATATATAAGATATGACATTTTAAAATAATGGGTCATTTTTGGAAAAAACACATTATCTGATTTAAACATGTTTTATGTTTTTTCTATGTTGCTCCTTTGCTTTTGGAGCTTAAAGGGATAATGTAGAGCTTACCTTGACATTCCCATGGTTTTTTACATCATTCAAATCAAATAAGAAATGAAAAAGATCTATAAGTTTTTTTATTGTAGACCTATGTGTGTTATTAGGCTTGTCTTGCCATGGTGGCAATTAAAATATTTGTCCCATATTGTTTGGTTTCCATTTTGATAATCCAAACTATATAATCAAATGCACTAAGATGATGTAAAACCGAAGTAAACAAGAAAATGTAATAGCCATTTGGGATGAAAAAATAAAAAAGCTTCAACCTTCAAGGCTAAATTAAATGAAATAGGACTTTATTTATATCTTAGGTATAGGCCTAACTTAATGCTTATGCTTAACAACTTAGGTGTCAAGGTCTATTTTTAACCTAAGTGTAAACTACATGCCCTAGGTTTAAACCTAACCCATCGTTAGGAAATTAGGTGGTTGCCTATTAAGCACCACATACATCTATAGGTGTAGGTTATGCCAAGTGGCATCAAATTATTGGTCCACCCCAAACCTTATTAAATTCAACACATGTCATCCCACCATTGGTCAAATGCATTGACCATCGTAGTTGCAACATAGTGACCTTTTGATTTAATATTTATTATGACCAATCAATGGTGGAATGGATTGGGTGTGCCACATGTCACCACATCATTGGTTAAATTGACATAATTGAAATGTAGTCAAAATTACAATTGAATATTTTGCTGACATCATGTACAGTCAACGGACAAAGTTCATCCACTAGTCGAAGGAAGCTGACAACATCTCATGACTAGGTTGTTAAGATAGTTTGCAACTAGAATGGTTAGTGATGGCTTTTGATGTGGTGTTGACACATGGCAAACACTTTTAACTAGAATGTCATTCTCGACTTGTACTTGTTAAATTTTTTTAGTTCATAATTGAGAAAAATATTTTTCAATTGCAAAAAATATTTTGCAACTATTTTTGTCACCTTTCAACTATGTTTTATAGTCAAGATGTGGTTCAACACATAGTTACAAAAGGTGGGGGGGGGTTCTACTAGTTGAATAATTTAAATAACCAAGAATAGGCTAAGGTATAATAGCCTATAATAACAAAAAATGACCTATGGTAGAATAACCAATAATAATTTAAAACAACCAAAAGTAACTTACAATACAATAGCCAATAATACCTTCCTATAAAATAGTTTAAAATAAGATGTGGTAGAATAACCAATAATAACATAAGGTAGAATAATTTAGAATAACCAAGAACAACCAAGAATAACCTACAATAAAATGATTTAAAATAGCAAAAATAATTTGAAATAACCAAAAAATAATCTAGGATATAATATCCAATAATAGCCTACAATAGAATAACCAATAATAAATAACTGTAAAATAGCTTTAAATAGCTAAAAATAACCTATGATAAAATAACCAATAATAGTCTATGGTAAAATAATTTAAAATAACATACAATATAATAACCCATAATAACCTATGATAAAATAACCAATAATAGTCTATGGTAAAATAATTTAAAATAACATACAATATAATAACCCATAATAACCTATGATAAAATGGCCTAAAATAGCCAACAATAATTTATGATAAAATAGCCAAAAATAGCTTATTATAAAATGATTTAAAATACAATAGTTTATAATAGAATAATATATTAAAAACCAACAATAGCCTACCATAAAAATAACCTAAAATAAGTAGGTGTTTAGTTTAGGTTCCTAATTAATAATTAGTGAATTTATATTAATGATTTAACTATTAGCGATTTTTTTAATTAATGATTTAATTATAAATGAATTTATTATTAACAATTTAATTGTTAATGAATTTGATTAACAATTGGTGAATTTACTTATCTATATCAACTATTTTTAATTCATTAAAGGGTTGGCCACTTTCACCATGGTAATTTTGTTCAATTTCACTCAAATTTTAATGAAACACAAAGTGAACTTAGTTGCATATTAACATAATGACCTCATTATTAAGCTCCAATAATTAGCACAACAACATCAATATCTACTAAATCAAACATAAACATACATTAAACCCTAAATTATGAATGTTTTGCAATCATGGACATGATATCAAACCATGATATTATGAAAGTCTTGTGTTCATGAAATGTTTGCCACCAAGAAAACCTACATTATTTGGGTATTGGACCAAAAATTTAAATAATAAAAACTCACCCTCTCTTACATGGAGAAGGAAGGTGGGGTGGGGTGCAACTAAATAAAGCTTGTGTATCAATGCTCAATGCATCAAGGGTTTACATAATGAAATACCTTTAAGCCCTGCACCTTGGCATCTCTTTATCAATATATGTTAACACTTGGTGGCATTTGAATAGTAGCATTAGGCACTAACATTGGTCTTCATTCACATGAACTTATTTTTCATGAACTACATGTTTGGATGCAACAATTGTTTCTTCACCAACAACACGACCCCATAATCAATCATAACTTGCAAAATGTTAAAACCTTCCAAATCTTTCCCCACCAAAAACATTGTATTCTAAAATATAAAAATGACAATGTTGGTGGGGTATATAATTGGTGTAGTTCGAAATTATTATAGGTAGTGCATGCATGAACAGACTTTAAAAACAAACCACATAATGTTGTGACTTTGCCATAAGAATCATCAACAAAAACACAAACCTATAATTGCATGTATTTGCAAGAGACATTGATCACATGCAACATTGGGGGAACAATAAGCAAATGCTTCTAACAACTTGCAACCTTTGATCCTCTATCAAAAAATGCATAGGTTCATCTATTGCAATTGCTATAATGGTATTTCATTTGCCAAAATAAACATTTCCCTAATGTTGTTTTAATGGGTGAAATGGACATTTAGTTTTCAATGACAATTGGTATAACTTGGCATCATGGGTGAACCCATTTTTGAGTGGTACCACTAGGAATGTCACACCATGATTTTACTAGACCCATTGATCTTTAGAAAATCATAAGAGACATTTAAATTTAAAAATTCATAAAAAAATTCAATGAATACATTTATTAGGTTCCATAGATTTTGAAATTTAAATAATATCAAGAATATTGTGCATTTTTGTGTTCATAATCATTTCATTTATGGAATGTTAATTCCTTTCCTTGAACTTTTTGGTTAGGAACATAAATTTGAAACATGATTTGGGAATTTTCTTGTGAATTTTTTGTTCTAAGATAATTTAGAAGTCATCTTATTTTTGGGTTTTTATTAGGAAATTAATTGGGTAATTATAATTTAATTATGAATTTTCAAAGTTAAAAGATGTGATTCTCGAAGGGGCCATCACTATTAGGAATATTAACAATTTAATTTTTTTAAATTACAAAATAAATTTCAAGCCATATTTTTAAGCATGTAATGGATAAACATGTGAAATAAAAAAATTATTATTATGAAAACAGTTATAGGGCCCAAGAAGCTAATTTGGCCACTTTTGGTTCCTTAACCATTCCTTAAGGTGGTTCCTAGTGGTACCACCCTAGGATAGGCTTGCCCTCACTTCAATCTCTTGCAAGGTGACATCATGTTATAAATAACTATGTAAAGTAAACACAAGCAAGCAAAAATGCAAATACAAACAAGAAAAACACCCATGTTGGGACCTATGGATAAGAAAAATGAAAAGTGTTTCCTTGGTGTTGTGTTTTCATCTTCAAAGCTTTGTGAAAGGCAATCCACATTAGTTCATGGTTAATAATATTATATTGAACCTTTAAAAAGTTGGTAAGTAGGTTAGTCAAACACAACATTTTTCATAAAGCAAGGTGCAAGTGGGGGGATATAAATAACTTTTTATGTAGGTAGGTAGGTAGGTGAACATCAACATGTACATCAAGGTGGTGGGGTTATTATTTGGTCAATAGGGGCAAGATGGACATATGTAGGTTAGTGCGGTTTGAGTTGGAAAATTTTTAAAAATTAAGAGAAGGGAAGGGATGAGGAAAATAATCCAATTGTGTTAACCAAGTTGGTTAACACGTGGACAAGAACCAATGAAAAAAACATGGGCATCCAATCACCATCCATTAAGGTTGGTGCATTAACATGGGTGTTAATTTGTTATGACCAAAATAAATGGGTTATTCCCATTACATTGTCAATAGTTAGCCAAAGCATAACATATATATTTTACACATATTTGTTCATAACTAATGCCCATGCTTAAAACTTATGGCATTTCATTTACAAATTTGTGGGTGTGCATAAGATTTGTGTCATTGGCACCAATTGGTTCATTATTTGATAGTGTTGGATGCCATAGACTTAAAGGTCTAAAGGATAAAAATTTGTGATTGTGTTGAACCCAACTTCAGCAATACTCTACCATAAGAGTTTTGTTGTGAAACTACAATAAACCAAGTGTTCTTGTGTGGATGTACTCAACTTTATATCCACATCATTAATGTCCTTAAGTATTGTGTGAATGTTTATGTTATGTTATGTTTAAATACAAAGATTAAGGTTAATGGTTCAAACTTAAGTTGCCATGAAAAGAAGAAAACCTCAAGATCCTTTGGTGCACAAAATGTGGTAGATGAAACAAGGTATCACAAACATGTTGGCCTTGGCAATAGATGAGATGTTGAACATAGATACCTACTGTGTCCACGCTTTGAACACCAAAAAAAATCCATTCCAATTTAAACAATCTAAACATTTTCACCAAAGAAATTGGTTCACCTAATGCGAAACTGTTTCTAATAAGGTAAAACTTCCAAAAGTTGGATCCAATGCAATAGTCCCTGTCCCTATGGGGGTAAGGCCCAACAAATGAAAACATGGGGCTACAAGTGCGCGTGTTTTAACAAATTGTTTATATGGGCCATTTATAATCTTTCCTTGTACAAGAGTCTAAAAAGGGTAGATTGTGCACACACACACATATATATCCCCCTTATCAACTCTAGAGGAAAAAAAATTGGCATATAGATCTTCCCATACCCAACAATTTACAAGGTTAGATTGTTTAGGGGTGTTGTGGATGATGTTAGAAAATGTTTTGAAGGTTTAAAGGTACATGTTCACACATAGTAATAATGATTTGTTGGTGTAGAAATTTATCATAGTATGGCATATGTTATCAACATACCTATATACCCTATTTTACCCAACCTATCACCATTCAAACCATAGAGCATAGAACCTTGCATAGGCCCACCTAAGTACCAAGTAACCCTTATTGATGTTAATGGCAAGTGGTGATATATTCCAATGATGACATGATTTGTGACCACAAAGTATGACCAACCAATGATCATAAACAAGTTGTAGCAATAACAATTCACAACAATCATGATTTAACAATTTTGAGGAAATTTATGGATCAATATGTTGTTTCCTTTTACTTTGATGCAAATGTTTGTTGTTTTTTTGCTAATGGTTTTCATATTCTAAGTTTTTCATTTGAAACTTTGAAAAAGTTTGGACTTATCATCATAAGTTCATGTAGTGAAATTTTGCCAAGTTGAAGCTCTATCATTGGAAGTTGTTAAAAAAATTGTCATTTCAAGTGTTTTGCTTCCAGTTCAATTGATTAATTTGTTCAAGATGAAATCATGGCTTTTGTTATTACAGTTCTTCAAAAATATATTGCAAAAACACACTACTACAAATAGAGTTTTAATTCATTAAATAATTCACGAAGGTTTTTATTTAATTAAGAGTGATTTTCATGCATTCAAATCACCATCGTGCCTAGTGATTAACAACATGTTGTTATGGACATACTCAATTCACCAATGTTTTTGTCATGTTTTTGGAGTTGCAAATATAAATTTATGTTATATTTATAATTATTTGGGTTATCATTTTGATTATTAAAAAATTCGTGTTATATTTATATTTTAAATTATAATTATATATATACAATTTGATACGTATAAAAATATGCATGAATACAATCAACATATACGGTTAACATATATTGTCAATATATGGTTGTTGGGATTCTTGTTTGAACCTTGGTCTCCAAGTTGACAATCCGTCGTCTTTGTTGAAGCAACTACCATTTAACTTTGTAATATATAATGAATCAAAGATTGACTATATAACAATGACACCAAATTGTGTTAAACATCAAACTCTGAAATGGATTTTATTTCTCATTCTTTGTTCAAATAAAATAACTGAAAATTCATTTTTAATTTTTGAAAAAAGTCTACAAATGTATAATAAATAAACATGTCAAGTCTCGAATCATTTGAAGAAAAAGACATTTGAATGTCATTGTTTTATGACAATTTTCCAAAGATATTTCTTCACAAATAAAATGATTTGATGACATGATTTGAATGATTTAATTTTTATTTTATTTTTGTATATGAAAAAATAATTTATGGTTTACATACATAGAACGTAAATAACTTAAATTTTCACATTTCATCCATCTATGTTAATTATTAAGAGAATTCATATTAAGTTCTTGAATATTGCATTATGAAGTTGAAATTGTTATATATTTATGTCCCAATATATACATGTATATCCACATATGTGTATATGTACATACATATATACATGTGTGTGTCTGTGTGTATAATACCAATTAAGTTCATTGCATAATGCATGGGTTCATTACATAATGACATGTTCAACTACATAGTAACTAGAAGATAGGAAAGGTGAAATGCAATTTACTATGGAATCAATCAATACCATTTTATAGGTGTTTTATTAAAATCGTCTAGTGAACTAAACCCATGATTTATAGAAGTGACACAAGTTTTTAATGTTGCAAACTAAGCAAAGATTAACATGATATTGTAGTTTTTTAGGCCATGGTGCAATTAATTTATTTGAAAAATAAATAACTTTCCAAAACTATGTTGAATTCTTCAGGTATGTTTTGAATGAATATAAAAAAAGCTTGTGTCTATGAATTTTGATTTAACATATATCTTGGAATCGAGATGAAAGTTTAACAACATGGTTCTTTCAATTTTCAATGATAAATCATCAAGATTCCAAATGAATTGAATGCCTTACATTAATGTAAGATATTGTACATATAAATTCATAATTTCTACCACGTTATTTTGGAATGATCATTCAATACTTACATACTTGTTGAGAGCTCATAAAATCTAACAACATGGTGCCTTTGGTATTATGACAAGAATGAGAAAGTTGGTTAGCAAAACTAACCTAGATATGTGTGTTTTAAAAATTTAATGTGGTGATCTTTGATTTGTAATCTATACATCAAGATATTTGATAGAAAGGACTTGGACATAAAATTCTAATGATTCAATTAAAGTTAAAAAACAATGTTAATTTTGTTCATTGTGATGGTCAAATTTGTTTTACTAAAGAGTGGATTCTTACAAAATTACATGCACCTAAAACTAGAATTGAATTTGCAAAGTTCAAAAAACTTTGGGGACTAATTAACAATCATCTTTGAAAAAAATAAATGGAAATAGGTTTCTGTATTATAATTTGGCAAAATGATATTAAAGTTTGTACAATGTTGGAAGGCATGTGAAATATGGCTAGACTTAATTACTTTCTGGTAGACTAAAACTTTAACAAAATTTGAACTATTAACTAGTTGCATCATACAATTGATGTTGGAGTCACATCATATTCATTGCCCAATAAGTTGAAATTAGAATTCAATTATCACATAATGTTACATCATGCATGAAAGTGTGGCATGTGCCAAATGTAAATTAAAGAAAATACTAACCATATTTTAAATGGTTTTGTGAATCTTCTTACATTGATTTGTTTCAATTATTGTAATAAGTCCATGAAGGTGCACCCATGGCCCTAGGTGTGATGGGTGTGATTTTTTTTTTAAAAATGTTGGATTTTGAAAAAATCCACGACTTCCACCATCGCCTTGATATTTTAGTCTATGGCTTCAATTGTAAGTGAAAAACCATTTCTACAATTGTGTTTGGCTCTTCTATTTCAAGTTGCAATTTGAACTTTGTCAAAATTTGTGCATATGTTACTTAAAATATTTTTTTTGACAAAATGTTGATAATGTGGGGTTCAAAGTGTTGCTTACTCTTCCAAAATTTGTTTAAGTTGACCACACTCACTTACACCTAGGCATTGCCTTGGGTATGGGTAAAGATGCCAACATAATCATAAGAAAACAATGCCATAGCATGTACAAAAGCCTTGCAAGGCTATAAGTGCAAGATATCCATTGCAAATACATGTGTGACTCTAAATATTAGATATTGATTGTAAGTACATGTATAGGTGTAAGTACAAGACTAAGAATGCAAGTGCAAAGTTTTTATAACCAATCTAATGGGGTATTGGTCCTCAATTTGTATTTAATTACAACTATTCATACAAAGTCCCCACTTCCTTTATAGGGAGTTACTAGACCCATGGATCACTTTTAATGTAGGTATAGATGATGTTGGAAATAGTTTGCCATATACTCATTTCACATGTCTACTTACCAACTAGTAGATGAATATTGTGAACCTACATGACTTGGAATGACACCATTATCAACTATACCCCCTACCTATGTAAGGTCAAGGTGATTGCAACAAGGTGGGATCCTAACTTGGTGTGCCTATTAACTTAAGAAGCTCTAAATGAAAATTTCAATGTTACAAAAATATTTTAGAAAAAATCTTGCCATCTTGCCATAAATAATATGAATGCAAAAAAAAAAAAGAAAAAAAGAAAAACCTTCCAAGAAAACATTTGAAGACCAACCAACCTTTATCAAATTCAAAAGGTGCATAGAAGGTCGTAGGAATGGGAGACACAAAAAGGAATAACACAAGGATGACATACATACATGTGCTTGTGTCAACATGACAATTTTGAAGTTGTCCAATAATTGACACGCGTCTCAAAATAAACTAAAAAGAAAATGTTGTGGATGGTTCTACATGTATCAACAAAACGAAGAATAGTGACACAAGGTGATGTGAAGATGATGTCAATAACAAGTTTGATTTTTTAAAAGGTTTTGTTGGGGGGGGGGGGGGGGGGGGCTCTACAACACTCCACAAAAAAAGGGGGGGCAGGAGGTGGGGGGAGCAAACAAAAACACAATTTAAAAAAAATAAGCGCAGAGCCTTATTA
>Ga0116227_10003706_pt1 | contig 33819 bp, 14 predicted proteins | sample S1TSphgellanicum_FD_89693 | JGI IMG/M metagenome (GOLD analysis project Ga0116227, IMG submission 89693) | Host-associated microbial communities from peat moss isolated from Minnesota, USA - S1T2_Fb - Sphagnum magellanicum MG | ecosystem: Host-associated > Plants > Peat moss > Unclassified... | reverse complement strand
TGTTGGTTTTGTTGTGTATTTGTTTTGGTGTGGGGGGGGGGGGGGGGTGGTGTGACAAAAAGTCAAAAAAATCAATGGTCGAAACTATCACAGAAGACAAAAGGGAAGGCCAAAGAAAGGTCAAAAGATGCGCAGCTCGCAAGAATCAAAGAAAGGAGAGAGTTATTCTCTCTCATCATAGAAAGCTGTCTCACCCACAGCTCTTCTCTTCTTATGTCACTGGCAAGCAAATTGTGAGATTTGATAATAATAGGAGGTTTAAAACAAGCATCTCCTACCAACACAATCTTCTGAAATATATACATGTTAAGTGTAATGAAACCTTAAAAATATTAGGGCTTTGTGCTGTTCATGAGTCCTGAAAGTCGCACATTGCCATGTACTCTTAAATGGACTCCTCCAGCTTGTAGGCTAGAGACAAGCACCATTTCTTAGTGGTTCTTTGTTGAATTAATTTTTTCCCACTTTACATGGAATCTTGATGTGAATATCAATACTCATATGTATATCTCATATCAATTGATATGAGACCTTACCAGTTGGTATTAGATTGGTGTCTATTCATGTTCATACCCAGGATACCCCCAAAACATATAACTTACAGTATAGACCCACCTGACATAACTATTGAAACGAAATTTTAATACACAGGCAGGCTCCTACCAAGTGTCTAAATTGAAAAAAACTTTAATAAAAGTAACCAACTGGTATGTTAAAATGGGCATACCCGCCCAACATTAGATTCAACTCTCAGAGTCCCAAGGCTGATCCTGGAATATTTTCTTCTCACTAAATACTTTCAGCAAACATGTATTGAGGCCAGATTGTACTGTCTGGAATCTGGATGAAGGAAATGCTCATCAGTCCCTTGCTTCTCACAAACAGGCCAAGGGTCTTTAATGCCACAGTACTGAAACTATTGTCATAGTTGTTTTTCCTCTACTTGCCCTTTGCCCACTAAAGATGTAAGTGCAACCCAAAAAAAAAAAAAACTATGTTCATAACATACTTAGTAGGTTTAACCCTTAAACATTTTTTGAGCAAAACAGTCGCACTTTGAAACAGGAACCAGCCCTTACAAACCTCTCGAAAAGTCATGTAAAAGGTTGAAAATGTAACTTGATAGAGTTGTAGACAACTTCAAGCAGCATGTTTCATTAAAATTAAAGGGGGATCCGGTGAGATACAAAAAATCTTGAAAGTGAAATCTTTTTTAAAATTTTGGGCAGCCTTGAAAATTTTCAAGTTTTTAGAGATTTTGACCTATCTACTGTTCTTCAATGGTTGCAAAAAAATTAGGGTAAATAGAAGGCATCCATATGAAGTAGGCATTAAAAAAAAATTGCACAAAAGAGGCTTTGGGACAAGGAAAAAGTGAATGGTCAAAGAACTCTTATCAGCCCTGCCACATTCCCACGTTCCCCAATCAAAGTGCATGCATTGGAGCAAACACTATAATAACTCCACAATTTGGCTTGACTTTTCTTTGTTGGGTTTTCCTTTTCTTTTGTGGGAGAGGATTTTGTTTTAATTTTTAATTTTTTGGTCTGGGGTGGGGAATGGGAGAGCCTTTTTTTAATTTTGTTTAAAGGGGGAGGGGAAAGATTTATTTTTATTTTCTGGTTTGGGGTGGGGGATGGGTGGGCCCCTTTTCAACAAAGAAATCCCAATTGTCAGTCATAGGTGTAATAGGACATACCTCTCAAAACCCCCACTCAAAAATGGGTAAACAATGCTCTTACAAAAATGTTTTACAACTTTTTTTTTATGTGTCCAAGGCTCAAGCATGATCGAATGAAGGGTTTTTTTCATCAATTTTGTGTTCGTGCCAATTTTATCATCATCCAAAAGAAGATTTAGCATAATTGAAAACCTGTGCAATTTGGAGAATTGAAAGAAAAAATTAAGACAATATCAATTCACTTTTTTGGAACACACCTTTTTTTCCTTGATATTCCTATCCACTACATGGAATAATGCAAGCCCCCAAGATTGGGTATAAAACCCCCTACCATTATTGTTGCCTTTGGAGTAAAACATGTACGTTTTTTCATGAAAGCCCTAGTCAAAGCCATATTGAACTTCAAATGTGACATTGCTTTTGTAGACTTGCCAAGACAAGTCATATTTGCCTCGTACATAATGTATGAGTTCACAATGGTGGTATCAATGATATGGAACATGACTTGATGCCACCATTTGTGATTCTCCCTTTATAAGATATAATAATCACAAAATTGATCATATATATCAACTTTATGCATGTGCTCTTGATAATGTCAACATTGGGCTAATAAAGATTTCAAGTGGATCAATGAAATGTCATCAAGTGACAAATGTGGCACATGTAAGGTCAATTGAACTAAAACCAATGAACAAAATGAAAATTAGTTTGTTATCAAATTAAAAAATTACAATAAATTTATTTAAAGCTTGCATGCAATACTAGAGTTATCGTCTCAATCCTTTCTTTGGATCAGTGGTCAGATCACTAAGGGTAGAATCACGCTCACAAAAACCTAATGGCATGCACCCCAACTTTCAAAAAATCCTGAAACAATGTTATCACATGTAATAATGTGATTTGTTCTTGTACATGTCCATCAACCCATACACAATCTTGTTGTGTGCTCCACATCCTCATGACCTACACAACAATACATTTTAATTTTTTCCACCAACTTTTATTTAACATTAATTAAACACCCATTATGCAAAAACTTCAATTTTACGATTATATATATGATTACATTTGTAGTTGTATGTGCCATTAGCAATTACACATGACTACATGACTCATAATGTAATTAAGTAAAACTCATCACTTTTACCATTTAATTGTAGATGTGGTCATAATTGTAAATGTCATTCCATGATTTTTACAATTGTGGTCATGTTAAACACATGACTACATATATGATTTACACATGATGGACATACAACTATAAACATGACATGTGGCCTCTACTTAGCCTAGCTTAAACTACTAGTGTCAACTTACCCACCCACCAACTTTGTTAGGTGTGCTATGTTAACTACCTTGTCAAACCTTCACTAAGAATTTTTTTATTTAGGTTAGTGTAATTAATTGTGTTTTAGCTTGAAACCAATTCAAGTGTGAACATGGTTTGAAATTTTTGGGTTTGAAATATAATATTGAATTAGGTATCCTAAAATCACTTTTGGTGATTTGAAATTATAAAATAAATGTTTTTGTTTTATAGTTTTTATGTTATATAAGTTTCCTTTTGCACGTCACTATTGCAATTCATAGTTTTAAAAATTGTCTAAGCTTTTGCACATTGTAATTTCTTTTTGGCCATTATAATAAAATATTTTCAAATTTTATATTTTAAACAAGATTGTGCCTTATAGCTTTGTGTAAAATATCATTTGTACATTATAATGAATTTGCAAGCTAAAGTGACTCACCTTTTGCATTTCATTGAAGTTTTCTTTCAAGATGTTGTGATTTAACATGCCATTAACATGCCATAAAACCACTTATATGTCAAACTGACAATTGATTAATTTAAATTTGTAAATTAAATCTACATAATTTAATATAAACACTAAAGCAAAAAAATATCTACATTTCCATACAAATATAAATGCACTTTTCAATATGATTTTTTATTCAAAATATTTTATTAAAACTCAATATTTTCAATACATGAAAAGTCTCAAACATAAATATAAATATAAATTACAAAAAAATTAGTTAAAAATTAGTTATGAACTTTTAAATGACTAAAGTTGAACCTTGTTTTCAAAAGTCTCTATCTAGGGCAATATTGTTAAATTGACTTTCTTAATAAAATAAACATGTACATCAAAAAAATATCTAATTGAGCTTTTCATCATATGAACTTTATTAGTTCGTTAAACACCATATAATCCCAACAAAACCAATGATGCCATAATAGACTAACAAAACAAAATAGATTTATATATGGTGTGTTGTATCTACGACAAATGAACCATTATAACTTGGTTTTACTCTATGATATCAATGCACTTTTGAAAGGATTATGTATGTAAGATTTGATTTAGTAAATAGTTGTGATAATCGCAATCATATGATCTTAAGGACAATATGGATCATTGTACTTCAAGACTTTTGCATAATGTGAGAAAATTTGGTTAAATAACTTTACGAATTAAGATATGTAACTTCAGGTTCAATATGTTCACATATGGCACTATTGTATGTGTTCATCTTTTTAAGGTCAACATTACACATGTTAAAGATATCTTATTCCAAAGAAATAACAATTTGGGAAGGGGATTCTGAAAATTCTATCTTTGAAGTGTACATGGTAAGCGTACAAATTAGAATTTTATATGGTGTTTTTTCTACGACCATAATCTTTTCAAATTCCACATTATTCACACTTGTATCCATGCAAAATGGTTTGAGTGACTTAGAGAATTATATAAAATCAAATCATATGCATTATGGGGTGCCAAATACCCACCAACAAAATATATGCAAACAAAAGTAGGAAAAGTGGTTGTAATGCCAAATTTTCCATACCAAGAATAATCACCAGGGTAACCCAAGAAAGGCATTTACAATTATTTTGAGTTATCTAATCAGGATGAACAAATGGGAAACAAAGACCAAACCTGCCCCAACCTTTAATTACCTGTACAAGTAATACAATGATTTTGCTATTTAAATGATACTAGTGTGGACTGTGCCGTTGGCCCAAGTGTTACCATGTCCTCAACTGATTTTTCCTTCCAAAACCTGGTTTTTTGGAATTCATTTGAATTTTCAGCGCAGAAATCACTTTAAAATTAATTTCTCCCACATTTTTGAATCCAAATCTTACCCAATAAATTCCATCAAATCCTGCTCATTGAGATCTTTCCAGCAACACCAAAGGCACATTCCAATTCCTCCAAAATTTTCAGCTACAATTTAATTTTTTAATTTTCAGTGAAGAAATGATTCAATATTCAAGAACTTTTGCACCGCAAGTCCAAACATCATGGAACCAAGCCCATGCACCTCTTCTCGTTGAGAGCTTTCCAAAGACACCAAGAACATGATCTAAAGCATCCCGGTTCAGTGGATCTCATAACTACAAAACAAAACAAAACAAACTACCTTCCTTCATAGGTAGATTGATGTCCATTTGGCTAATTGGATCTCTATATTCACAACAGAATTTGGACTGTAAAAACACTCACATCAGTAAATTTTCCTAAGTACTCCAACAGTGCCTACCCACAAAGCTCTTCTTGCATGTCCCCCCAAATTTCAGTGTGTAAAATCCCACAACATTGAAACCAGCTTTAAACCTAGACCTTCCAACAACACATTTTCTAAAGCTCGTGTTGCATGCCCCCTTCAGTTCGAGTATTTGACAGTCCATGTGAAAATTGACAATTCTTTTCACACGTTTCATGCATGTATACTTAAGACTGTACATGTCATCAAGATTACCTTTTTTGATGGTTGTTTCATTCACAATGGAAAGTTGTAAACATCTCCTCCTACCCACGAAAATAACATCTTGATTAAAATGAAAAACTATATATCAATAACAACTTTACATTATGATGGATTTTGATATTACTAGTTGATCTTCCATAAAATTAATAACCATTGTCAATATAGTAGTCTAGCTCATATAGTATTGTGTAATGTTTCATAATGCTTTCCATCCCTAAGAGTTTTTGGAAGCAGTTGGCTTCATAAATTTATGGTGCCTTCATTGCAATTTGCATTTTGGGTGTCATAGCATTGTATAACAAGTCTTAGCCCAACACATGTAGGGTTAACATCCTCATGTTAGTCAGAAACTTTGTGTGAGGGCATATCATTGACCCAAAGCCCCTATGTGGCACGTGCACACCATTTGACATTTGATGGTCTCACTACCTAATGCATTGAAGGTCTCCTTTGATGCATGAATGAAATGCTATGTGTAGAATGTTGAACTTGGTTTGGTCAAGGTTATAAATGGGTGGGATATCACTTGCATGGACATCAGTGGAGCGATCCCATTTTTAATGAGGTTGTTAAATAATATTTGTGTAAAACTTGAACATTGTATTGTATGCTTGAATGACAAATTGGGTTTAGTGGGTGAATTGAACATGAAGGAACACCAAACCAATTAAACGACCTTAAACCATTTTGCTTAGAATTTGAGACTTTTCAAATGTGGATGGTATTTGATAGTGGGATGTTGTTCAACTCATTACAATCCTAGGTGCAAAGCTTCCAGATATGGAAAGTTTAGGGTTTTAAGTTTTTAGGTTTAAAGATAGAAAAAATGGCAATTGGGATTTAGCAACTAATTAGTTACATTGGTGATGTTTTATTTCAAGGATATTAAGTTGCCATGTGACATGTAAGATTTGTGGAAAATGGGATAATAATTGCTAGTTTTCACTATTGTGTGGGGTTATAATTCAATGATTTTTCTTGACAATTTTATATTATAGCTGAAAGTGTTGATCATCCACCTAAAGATTTAGCTAAAGTTTGGTACAAGCTAAATATGAAAGTATTTTCTAAAATAAATATTTCTACATATTTGACTACCTACTTCAATTATGTTTATAAATTTGATTATTTTTCTTACATTTTGGTCAAATTCTACTATTGATAATATTCAAAAGCACTTGATTATAGCATTTTTAATTTTTAATTTAACATTTTGACTATATATCATCAACCAAAAACAGGGTTATAGTTTAAAGTTTTAATTACAACTGCATCAAGAGTGGCTCCCAAACTGGCACCACCTTGCAGTGTGTTACAATGGTCTTGGTACCATTGGAAAGCCCTCTATGTGTGTAGGGGTGCACGAAGGTGGTTTCATAATGTTTAGACCTATAATGCAAAAAATATTGAATATTGAACAATTTTGTAAAAGAAAAATTCAACAGAATCTAGGAAATTTAGGCAAGATATTGGTACTATTTGAAAGCCCTTAATGAGTCAAAGTTTTTGGAGGTAATTTTGTAATTTCTAGACCTGATGTGGGGAAAGATACTGAATTTTGAATCATTTTTGTCACTATAAATTAATTCAAAATTTTAAATAGGTATTTCCTAATTGCACTCTTTTGTGAAGGTCCTATTCACACTTAAAGTTGTAACATAATCCACTTCATGTTTAGGCAAGTGACACATGCCACATTAGTTTGTGTGAATGAATCAAGGTGCATGCCCATTTAAATTCTACTAATAGTAATCTTGATGGTGGATTAACATGGTGTGATTTGTAAATAATAAAATAGGTGGTATTACTTGGACTTTCTATGGATGTTAAAAGTTTAACTTGTGAAATGGTTCAAACCCACAATAAATGCATTAAATTGGGCCCAATGTTTATGGTTTAAAGACATAGTTGTTTCTATGATGGATTTACACGCCAATTTAAAAGCAAAAAATATCTTGAAGCTATCTTCAATCATTGTATATGTAACTAACACATTTTATTTTTGAAACAAGTTTCAAACAAGGGAAATGTGTCAAATCTTTGATGCAACATGACACAAGTTAACAAAAATGTTAATCTTGGAAATATTGTGATTAGAAATCCAAGGCCTTAGGCTATTGCTTTATGCACTTGCATCCTCCTTGTAATAAAGTTTAAAGGGCCAATATTTTCCCCAAATGCTTTCCTCTTCATCAAAAGTTGTGATTAGAGCTAACAAAGGTCATTGACCCTCTCCATCCTTGAGCCACTTTTTCCTTGCCCTCTACAAGGATTTCCTCTATCCCAACTTTATATACGAAGAAAGGTTGTTTTTTTGCTTTGTTTATCACATTGAGATCTACCAAACGATGGTGCTTTTGAATGTGCTCTAGATACCTTTGCAAATCCCTCAATGAATTAGGGTGCAACAATTTGGTTTCATAATGTTTTGACTTACAATGGATCAATCATTAAATATTGAATATCTTTTTTGATTAAAAATTAATTTAAATATAAACTAGAAATTATAGGGGAATTTGGTGTGTTGTTGGAAAATCCTCAATGAGTAGGATTTACTGAAGGTGATTTGGAAATTTAAAAACCTAAGGAGTAGGAGATATTGAATTTGGAATAGTTTTGTCACCAAAAATTCAATTCATTAAAAGAAATTTTTAAAAAAGACTAAATTTGTGACTCATTTATAGTCATAAGGGACACCTACAACTAGAAATACCTCTAATCACCTAGTGGCATAGGATAGTCAATTGCAAAAAACATGGCATGGACATGAAATTAAAAATGTAATCGCAAACCTTATGACTATGCTAGATTCATCCACTACCATGGATGATGGTTAATATGATGTGGACCCCTCCAAGCTACATGGAACCTCAACTTGCAACTACATTTGTGATTACATTGATAATAGTTCCATGAAAGTGTCACTACACCAAAACCTAGCATTTACATCTACAAATATGATTACAATTGTAGTCATTTAGGACATTAGTAATTACATGATTGACAATCAATGTGAACTTGTTGTTTTTACCACTCATTTCTTAGTTTATAGTTGCAAAGGACATTTGTGATTATGCTTCTATGATTATAGTTGTAATGTACCCAACGATGGAAGAGAGTTAAAATGACAAGTGGGCCTTCCAAGGTTGTCCAATCATTGTTAATGGTTCCAAAAAACAATTTGCACGCTCAAACATAGGCAAATGGAAGGCTAACAACTTTTTAAATGACACCATGTGAAGTTAACTACTTTTAACACATGTTACATGGATGAGTGATGGAATCTTCTTTAATAACCATCCAAATTCATTTATATTGCTCACAATTCAGTCATATGGAGACATATGGCTAGCCATTTGAATTTTGATTTAAGGATAAGGTTTCATTCAACCTAGAATTTAGGGTTATCATCCAATATATCAACATATCATTGTGTGACATTTTTTTTTTATTGCCCAACCTACTTGTGCCACATGTCCATATCATATTCTCGCAAATTTTTAAGGTTAGGAATTAGTTTGGAGGCCTTGTATGGGCTTTGGCTATTGCCATGTGCCCATTTACTATTTGTCAATATTTTAGGGTTTTGGAATTTGTAGTTTCTAATGGCCAAATCAATTATTGCCATGTGTCACTTTGAATTTTGTTCAATTTTAAAATGTAATATGTATGGACCAGGTGTTACCACATGTCCATCCCACATTCAACCAAACTTTTTTGGGTTGAATTTAAAGGTTTTTTATGAATTAATCCTATACTACCATGTGTCCAACTCATGTTTACTTAAAGCTTTAGGGTTAAAGTCAAATGGATTAAGGCTACCTATGCATTAATTAACTTTTGCCATGTGTATAATCAATTACATAAACAAATGTTTAAGGTTATAGTTTTGGAGCTGCCCATGAGCTAATCAAATTTGCCACATGCCTAATTCAAAATTTGTGACATTTTTAATGTTTAGCTTATTAGGTTAACACAACCTATTGCCTAATCAATCATAAATTATGGTTGATGGTTTATGGGGTTTGAAAGTTTAGGATCTAGTTTTAAGGTTGGGGTTCTAATTGTTTAATCTATGGGGTACAAATTTTATAACTTGATGAACATAGCCAAAACTAAAGACCATTTATTTAAAATAGCAAGGTGTAATAATTCACCATAGTGTGCATAAATTGCTTTCAACAAAAAATGCATACAAAGGTAAATTATTAGTTTATTAGTTTGTAACAAAATTCACAACCTCAACAAAGAGGTTGTGAACCAACACTAACATTAAATTCAAAATGCATTTGTACAAAAATCAATGTTTTTAAAATGTGCATTGCATATGGGGCTGTTAATCTAATTTCAATATCCTACCTTTTTCATCCCCAATGCCTACCTAGTTATAACCTTTGACCATTTCATAAGCACCACAAATGCTAATCATCATCATGACCCAAAGACCCAAACTTGAATTAACAAAACAAGTTGTGAATGTAATTGAAAGTTGAAGCAAGCATGTGCAATCAAAATTAGTTGATTTAAAGATTTAAATTAGTCTTGAATCTCAACTCTTGACCCTCGCTATCTTCAAATCATTTGTTTCACACTATTTGCATTATCTTATCATTTTAAATTGAAAATATAGTGAAAATAAATAGATTATAATGATAATTGTGACATAATAGGATAGACTTTATTACAAAAAATAGGTTTGCTAACAATATGTCTTGGAAGACATCGGGTTTAAGGTTCATATAAGTTCCAAGACATATTCTTAGATGAGATATATGTGAATGAAAGGGACCCCATCTAGACAACTAGAACTTTGAGGTCATTTGCAAAGGTGTTGAAAAATGTTGGCAAGTTGAAATAACTGGATAAACTTAATAGGAAATAGGCAACACATTTTGAGGTTGCACAAATACGTCAATCATGTTAAATTGGTAGGCTAGGTATTAAAATGCAAAGGAAAGCATAGAAGAGGATCTAAAATATGGGTGTCACTGGTGATGGTGAAGAATGAACGTTATAAGAAGTGGGCCATTGCAAAATGAAGTGGCTTAAGGTGGGCTAGGGCAAAACGTTACAACCAAAACTAAGGCAAGGGAAGCCATATGCAAATGAGGGCAAGGTAAGCATGGCTCAAACATGCTCCTAAGATGAGTGAGGAGTGTATGAGAGTGCAAGGGGAAATTTATGTGATTTCTAAGTGCACTCCCACTTTGGGAATTAAAGCTCTACTAATGCATCCCCAAAACCTTTGAGACAAGTTTTGGGGACCAAATCATTTCCAAATCAAATTTTTTTTTTCATTGAGATATGGGGATAAAATAATGTCTTTTTGCATAAGTTATGGCTATTTGAAGGGTTGATACAAAAGTTGTCAAAATTCATTAATTTATTTGGGGACATGTCACCAAATAATATCCAATTATAAAAATTGATATAACTTTATTATTTTGTTTTGAAGGCTACAAAATAGTGTATTCACATGTTCAATTTGGTTGGGTAATGTAGATGTCGTGGGTTTCTAAAGTTATGGGACAACAAAGAAATTTCAATTTGAAGAAACAACTTTGGGTGTCTTAGGAAAATTGTCATTTTCCATGTAGGTGCCATAGTGAATCACAAAGTATCTTATATAAAGAGGAGGGTAGTGGCTCTTCCCAAGTTTGGGGCATGGTGAATATTGTGAGTTTATGTGAACTCAAAGCTAATGCATGAACCAAAATATGTTATGGAATTACCTTAACCACCCAAGTTTTATTTAATGGTTTGTGCAATTTGATATGATTAAAAGTTCAAATTGAATAATCATCCTAATCTTATTTTTGAAGCATTAACTTATTTTGTTCACTTGTGAGGAACTAGGAAATATGTTTCGGAATTATGCATTATGTTACCAAAATTGGGACCAAAAAAAGAATTACCTTCAATATTATATGATAATCTTGGGGCGTGTCACAAATAAAAGGCATGCCAAGGGGATCCCTTTGATGACTAAGCATGGTAGATGGACTTATAATGATTTCACTTTCCTAACACTAGAAGAAAAGTGTTAAATTTTTATTGTAATTTGGGATTATAAATAAGTTGCAATCAACACCTGTGATTAAAAATCTTTTAGTTGCATAAGTGAAGTTGCATCCAACATCTAATTGCAAATGATGACTCACCATGATGTCAACACATTTCACATGGATGATATATATGGTCAACATATACAGTCTAATCTATTGTTATTCATATGTAATTTACAACTAATCCCCATATTTACAACCAAAATATAATCCCTTCACATATTATCATTTGGTGCAATCAAAAAAATTCATTTGGCATAATTGTAATATGCCATGTCGCATTTTTTTAAATAAAAATTTCAATTTATGTGGGTAAGTACAAGTAGGTAAAAAGTACGTAGATAGGTATAGGTAAATAAATAGGCAAGTACATTGGTAGGTAGGGAATATGTAGGTAAATAGATTAGCCTATAGGGTTAAATTTATTTATTGGCTCATCCCAAATGACATTTTTAAAAAATTGTTGTTTGTGTGTTTTCAATGTTTCAAGTGCACCTCTTTATATAGTCTATTGGATTGAAATCAAAGGTCAAAAAACATGAGATAAATTTTATAGTCACAAACTAATTTGTGACTAAATTTTTTTATTTCATTTGTTTTCCCCCCCAAATGTTGCAAACTATAAATAAATGTGCACAATAAATTTATTAACCCCAAATTAAAATAAAATCCTCCTAAAAAAACACCTATCTACCTAGGCCTTACCTACCTACCTACTTTAAACCTATTTTATTAACTATCTACCTACTAAATTAACATACATATAGACCTATCTATTAGATAGCTATGTACCCACCTAACATATTGACCTATTTTCCTAACTTACCAATCTAATTAACATAGGCACATAGATATAATTAACTTAAAGTACTACCTAGTAACTAATATATAGTCAAACCTATTACCTATTAATTTAACTTATTACCTACCAATTACTATTTAGCTTAGCCTATTAGCTATCAATCTAATTTATTATCTACTAATTAAGATAGCTTATTAATTGAAGTATCCTATGTTACATTTAGGTTAAGCCCAAATGGCATTTATGCATAGACTTAAATTAAACCTTGGCTAAACATTAGCCAAACTAAAATTTGGTTAAATGTTAGTTAAACATTAGTTAGTTAAAACTTGGGTAAACTTTGGCTCAACAAAAAATTGGCTAAATTTGGTTCAACCTTGACTAAACAAAAATTTAGTTAAACCTTGGATACAAATTGACCAAACAAAAATTTGGGTTAAACATTGGTTAAACCTTAACAAAAAAAAAAGAAAAAAAAAAACTAAACTTTGGTTAAACTAAAATTTGGCTTAACATTGGTTAAACATTAATTAAACCTTGGTTAAATCACAACTTGATTAAACATTAGCTAATCATTAGTTAATAAAAATTTTGGCTAAAATTTGGGTAAATATTGTTTAAACTTTAGCTAAATCAAAATTTGACTAAATATTACTTAAACCAAAATTTGGTAAAATTGTGGTTAAACATTGGTTAAACATAAATTTAACTAAACCTTGGCTAAATTAAAATTCGTCAATAATGAATAATTAATTAAAAAATATTCATTATTTATTAATTATACCTATTCATTATTAATTATCAAATACCTAATGATGAAATAATAGCTAATGATTTATTAGTGATTAATGATATTTAATTATTATATAATTAAATAATATATTGAATATTAATTATCAAAATAATAATAATAATTATTATTAAATTAATTAACTTGTAAGTAACAATAGTTATACCTATTAAGTATAATATATAGTTTGATGTTTGGCTTATGCATTCGGAGTATTTGGCCTTGAATCCCGCGTGGCGATGAGCAAGGCTTCCCACTTGACTTGGCCATTTCAAATCAAACCCCCTTCCTCCTCGCCTCTACCCTTGCGTTGCTTGTGTGCTTGCGTGCGCTTCACCACCTACAATGTTACCTCTCTCTGACCTCTAGGGGAGCCGGCGTTGCTGGAGCATGGTGTAGGCCAACTTGTGCGTGAAGTGTTGCTGTCGGCTGATCTAGCCTTCTGTGGCATCCAGGAACACCACTGGTTGGGCTCTGGTGAGCTTAAGGCCGAGAGCTACTCCTTCCTTTACTTTAGCCACCGAGATTTGGCACACGAGGGTGTGGCGCTTGCGCTATCCCCTAACGTTGCTGGTAGCCTATTGGCCTAGCTAGCAGTGTCCCCTCGCTTCATGTGGGCTCAGTTGTAACTAGACAAGGGCCTTAAGCTCTGGGTTGTGGTGTGTGATGCCCCCACAAATTACAGTGGGGATCAGCCTAAGGACGCCTTCTATGAGGCCTTCTCTTCTATGGTTGTTGCCATTCCTGCTTGTGACCTGGTGTTCTGCCTGGGGGATTTTAATGTTCAAGTGGGATCCAATGCTTATAGGTGGGAAGGTGTGTTAGATGGTTTTAGCTCGCCTTCAACTGTGGGGCCCCCCACAAATAATGGCCTGCAGTTGCTCTCCTTCTACATGTCCCATCACCTCTCCGCCTGTCCTATCACCTCTTTGTGGTGATTTCCTATTTTGCCCAGCCAACCCACCAACAAGCAACCTTCATTCACCATAATGTTGTAGCTTGTAACACCACAATTGACCACGTTTTGGTGTTGTGGTGCACCGCAACAACATTAGGTCAGCTAGGGTCTACCCATCCTACTCCTTTTGTAGCACCTTGCACAGGCTTTTGGGCGGCTACTTACATCGATGCCTTTGCGCTACCCCTTGTTGTGTCTTAAGGTATAATGCCACTACAACACCTAGCTACTGCGTGACCCCCAGCAACGTGAAACTTTCCACATGGCCGTGAATAACCGCTTTGCCCTTCTATTTAAGTTGAAGTCTACTTTTTTTGAGGAACATTACGAGTTGGGTTGTGCTATTTTTTGCCACATGGCTGGGAGGTGTTAAGGTTTCAATTGCATTGGCACCAAGGTTGTGGCATGCTTAATGAGGGCACCCACTCCCTCTTCACTTGCCAAGCGCATGACGGCAGTTGCTGTTGCTGCACACCCCACATCCGCTGCCCGCACCAAGGTGCAAGCTTTTAAGCCTAGCGTGGTGGTAACTGTGTTAGCGGATGAAAGTCTAAACTGCGCAGTGGCGGGCTGGCCATTCAGGGCAAGGTGTAGGCTGGGCACTCTTTGAAGCATATCGCTTGGCTAAGCAGCTTACAAAATAGCACAGTGGTTGGCAGCTTGTTCGTTAGGCGCCCTTCTTTTCGTCCTCAAGCGTCCACTTAGAGGGCGTTGAGGCCAAGGCAAAGGAGGCACGCACCTTCCTAAAACAATTTTATAATTGCGCTCCCTTAATTGCCTTGCTGTTTGCGAACCCCCCACCTACTCTCCTCAACCCCCTAAGCCTCCCCATGAGCTCCCTCTCACTAGGTTTTTTCCCTCTGGGGGGCCTCACCCTTACCAACCTCCAATTTGCCCAATGCTTGTTGCATCTACTAACCCCCTGTTGTTCGTTGAGGTTGTAGCTGCGTTGCGCTCCCTTAGGAACAATAAGGCCCCTGGGGTGGATGGCGTTACGGCAAAACTCTTAAAGTCTAAAGGGCCTAATGCACTGCAGTGGCTGCATTTGTTGATCATTGCGATGTGGGACTCTAGGGTGGCACCCTCCCAGTGGAAGCGTGCTGGCATCGTGCCGTTGCACAAGGGTCACTAACACATCATGGCTAACTACCATGGCATTAACCTATTGGATGTTTGCGGCAAGGTGTACACTGTCGTGCTGCACCAGTGCATGTAGCTCGTTGTGGAAGCAATCTTAGGCAAGTTGCAAATGGGCTTTCGTTAAGCTCATGCCACCACTAATGCCACCTAGGTGCTCTGCAACCTCATTGAGTGGAGCATCACCTTGCAGCGCCCCCTTTTCTTCTATTTTGTTGACCTCAAGAAGGCATATGACAACATAAATAGGGAGGCCCTATGGTTTGCTATTGTGCAATAGGGCATTCCTAACAAGTTGGTGGGGTTGTTGGCAGACATGCATCGAGGAACTCCCGCCACAGTTAAGGCCTTTGGGGCTAAATTAGCGATGTTTTACATCCATGGTGGGGTCCACCAAGGTTGTAACATAACGACAACCGTTTTTAACCTCTATCTAGATTTTATTACCAAGCGAGCATCAGCTGCACTGGGCACTGAAGTGGGGGTCAAGGTGACCTTCAAGCACGTCGACAAGCAACTTTTTGCTAATGCCTAGTAGATGGACTCCATCACCTGAATTAGGTTGTTGTTTTATGCAAACAACATGGTGTTAATTGCGGAGTCTGCAGACTAGGTGATGGCTGCCCTGTAGCGACTGGAGGTAAAAACGCAACAATGGGAGTTGACCATCAGTGTGCCCAAAACTAAACTCATGTGCATGTGTGCCAAGGGCAAGGCACCACCCCTCCTTGCCGTGGCCTTGCAGGGGGAGGTGGTGGAGTGGGTTTTTAAGTTCAAGTATTTGGACACCTTAGTGTCCTCCTCTGGGGACATTCTGGCTGAAGTGCAAGTTAGGGTGATGAAAGCTATTGACACGTTTGCTTTGTTCAAGCCCATCATGTTTAACAAGGTAATTAGTTTGGGCAGTCGAATGTTGTTCTATATGGTATTCATTCCCCCTACCTTTACATTTGGGTGTGAGTGTTTGGCCCTAAAGCCAGCCATGGCCAGCCATTTTAAGGCCACACACATGTTTTTCCTGCGTTTTATGTTGGGGTCAACTTGCTAGACAAAATCCGCAATGTTGAGATTTTGTGGCGTTACGACATGTTGTCCATTGCAGATACTATCAGCCAACAACGGATGCGATGGCTAGGTCACTTGGCCCGCATGGAGCCTAGCAGGTTGCCCAAGTAGATTATTCAGGGCAAACTTCCTGAAGGCAAGAGGGGTTGGGGGAGGCCTCCAACATCTATCCAGAAGGGGTATAGGGATGATGTTGTTTCCATGTCCACAATGGGGGGTGGACACTTCCATGCAACCAGGGAAGGCTGGACGTTTTGGAACAACACTTAGGACAGGGCAGTTTGGAAAGGCCTGATCAACGCAACGTGGGCCACTATAGCAAGCTTCGACCAGCGGGTGCTATAGGGTGCATTTTGCTCCTTGATGGGCACCCAATTGTAATTGATTGATTGATTGATATAGTTAATATTTAATAATCTTGTTTTCTTATGTACCTAACTTGCTTACCTAAAATTAATTTAACTTAACTATCTATTTACATACCTACCTACTTACCTATTCATCTACCTATTTACTTAATTACTTTATTAACTTACCTAACCCACCCATAATATATGCAAAATGTATACTTAACATGCTTTAAATACAAAATAGTTTATAAATATGTTTTAATATAATTCAAAACACCATAATATACATCAAAAGTATATGTACACCACAAAGAAATAACCAAGTTGCAACTAGTTTTGCAAGCTCTATTTTCCAAATTGACTAACAACATGACAAATTGATTGATTGTGCATGTTGAATCCAACTTTCATGAATTCAAAAAAATATTAAAAACATTTTTTAATACAAATTGTTCAGGTATTAGTGTGGCACCTTATGTAATTCTACACAAGGTTTGATTAATGTTCTACAAAATAAATAAATAAAGCACCATTTGCTGTTGTAAATGACTAAAAGTAGGCTAGCAATGGGTATTAATTCTTGATTCCTTAAAGTTGCAGCTTCAAATTCAGTCAGGGATGACAAAACATACAATTTTAAATAAATATATATATAGAATTGATCATGAAGGACACAAATTACATAGTGCACAAAATTGCACATGGTTTCATATATAAATAGGTTTTGAAGAAAGCTTGTTAAGAGATATTCAAAGAAGATGTGAAATATCCCATAAAAAGTTCTACATATATAATGTTATTGTTATTGCTAGGAAGTAAGGTACTATAGGTACTAATTCTTGCTTCTATGGGTTCAAATTCAAAGGGAAATGATTAGAACATTCAACATTTTGTCCTTAAAACAAGACAAGTACTGATGGTGGAAGACAAAGAACTGCACAATGTGCAAAAACACGCATTAGTCTACAGAAAGACTTTGCACAAAGCTTGTTAAGAGATAGTTAGTATTTAGAATATCTCAACATTTAAAAAGAAAATATGACAAGTATTGAAGGTGAAGGACAAGAAATGTACAATGTCAAAATCATGCAAATAGGCTCTAGACAAAGCCCATAAGGCAAATTTAGTATTTAGAGCAGCTCCACCCATGCTGAACATGTGACAATATTTCTGACATACTGAAACTGTAAAAAATGAAACTGATACTGAAAAAGTTAAGAGACTAATACTAATAGCACAACCCACCTGGACCAATGAAACCACGTAGCTGCCAATCACCAGTAGGGCCTTTGCTGGGCCATTCACCAGCCTCAGCATCATGTGCAAAATGCTAGGCCAAAGCCATTTTTGCTCATCCAAACGGACACAAAATGCCCAATGGACAGAACCACGCATCAATCTATAAATAAACTTCAGGGATATTTAGTATCTAGCATTTCCCCTATTTAGTGTCTCCCATCAATCTTCTATTGTTGGTCGGTGAAGAAGAGAAAGTCAACAAGAAATGGAGATGTGAGTCACTGATTTTCAGCAAGCAAGAAAAATGTGAATGGACTAAACTTGGCGAACCTACTTCCATAATTGGTCAAGTAGTCTTATCAATCAACAAGCAATCAACTATGAGACAAGCACACTTTTTCCCAAACTGGCCTGTTTTCAATAGGTGTAGGGTAAAGCCCTAGGATGGGGGCATTCTCAAAATAAGGGGCCCTAGGATGAGGCAATAGGCAGCTGAGTCCGGGCGTGCATTTTGGGAATTGTCCCCCACCCATGGGCTTTAAGTATGTATTGTAAAGCACAGGGTAATACTTATCATGAACAAAAAACGTATGTTGATCATGAGGCATATGAATGGGAGGGATATCAGGCCTACTCCTCAATAGTGGGACGGTTCTTACACCTATAAGTAGGCATAATAGGGTTTCACATTAGTCATCTATCAAATTGTAATATTAATGAGAAATATTTGCCACAATCAACATCACCTATTTTACATTGTAAATGAAACCATAGACTTTATCTCACACATGTGGCATGAGCTGAGGCATAGCCTACTATGTATAAGAAAAACCATATTCTGTTTAAGTGATGTTGAGTTCTGAAAAAATTGAGCACATGAAGTTTGAATTCTCTTGCAATGAAAGCCAGTGTTCTAGGACGTTTAAAGCATCCCCCACTACAGCACTTCACGCAATAATCTTTGGATGAAGAATAATAAATGTAATGCCAGTTTGGGGCAGCAAAATAGTGTTGGTTCAACATTTGTGCACAACATATTGGGCCTAGGTGAAGGCAATGCACAATCTAACATTTCCAATGTTTTTGGGCAAAATTTTGCCATTTTTTTGACAAAGAAATTGGGAAATATTTGGAAATATCTGTTTGTGAAGTGAAAATTTTAATTGAGTAATTTTGTTATTTTTTGGTTAAATTTCACCAAAATTTCAATATGGAAAAATGAAAACAAAAAAACAGTGGACACTTTCAATTGATTGATCAGATGGATGGATTGGTCCAAATGATTTATTATTTAGTAGTCTCCCACTTGTATAGTCGGGCCTACCATGTTTATGGGTGGGTGGGGCATGGGAAATGTTAAGTCAAGCATCTTGGATGTGAGAGGTGCAAATTTTGGGTATGGGTGGAGTTTGCTTTTAATAGAGTGTGAATTTTGATCAACTTACACGAGGTGTGTACATTGGAGCCAGTGTGAACCAACAGCCACCAACACATGGGACTCATGTTATGACTCAGTTGTGGATGAGCCATGTTGGGTTTCACCTTAGAAACCAGCACATGGGACTCATGTTATGACTCAGTTGTGGATGAGCCATGTTGGGTTTCACCTTAGAAACCAGCACATGGGACTCGTGTTATGACTCAGTTGTGGATGAACCTCAATTACGTGAGCATGTTGGGTTTCACCCTAGTAACTGGCCCCCCTAAATTAGAATAGGTCATGTAGGTAGGTGGGTAGGATAATAGCTGACACTAGATAACTAGAGAGGAAAGATAATGGGTGTATACTAGGTAAGTAGATGCATATAGATGGTTACGACATAGGTAAAGATTAGTAGGCATTTAGTAGGTACCTAAAACTTAAAAACACAAACACAAACAAAAAAACAAAAACCTGAACTAACCATTTATGGTCAGTTAGAGAACTTGAACCAAATGAAAAAGTGTTTTCTGTCCATGCACAGACCCTGTAGATTTTTCTTAGTGTATTTTTAGGACTATTACTTACCTGAAATCCCGAAGGTACAGTCAGACAGAAATGCACAAGGTGCAGTCAGGTTTTTTTTTTTCATTTTTTTTTTTCATCTTTTAGTCATCATTTTCTTTACTTCCTCTTTTAAGAAAAAAAAGTCCTTGTTTTGTCTTCTCATTATTCAAACGTATCTCCTTGAAAAATCCACTACTGAAATGTGATTTGTCTCATTTTGTCTTTGTGATCATTAATTTATAATTTTAATTTATAATCATAATTTCATTTTATAAATTTATAAAATTTGATTAATAGCCAGATTTGATTATATATTAAAGGACCAATCTAGAGTTTTTTTTAACATATTCCTACAAGAAATCTCCATTTTGGCTACTAAAATGTGAATTTTCTCATTGTGCATTACTCATCATTCAAACTTACTCCTTGTTAGATTCGCTTTCCATTTAGCAAAATGACATGAGGCAAAAACAAAGCCTAAAGAAAAATGGAAAGATGGAAAAATGTTGAAAGAAAAATTCACTATGATCTTTACGTAGGTGAAGGTGCAGTTAGAAAGTTTGAATCAAAGTTTTTTTTTCATGCTTTTTAACTCTTAATTTTTTTATATATCTCCCTACCTACCAAGTTCACCCACCTACTTTGTTTTTTTTTTTTAATGCTTATAAACCCTAAACCCCAAACTTGCCATAGGCCATTGTCACTATTGCACCATCTGTTGTTGTGGTTGTTGCATGGGAGTGCTCTCAGGTGAAGGAGGCATTGTGAGGTGAAGTTGTGCATGAGAGGAGCGAAGGAGCAACATTGCTACAGGGGAAGCATGGATCATTGTTATGGGGGAGTAGGGAGCATTGCTGCTTGTTACTAGGGGGGAAGTAGGAAAACATTACTACTTCAAGAGTGTTGTTGCAAGCAAAGTGAGGCTACAGGAGGAGTGGGGCTACCAAAGGAGCAAAGTGAAGCTACGAAAAGAATGGTGTTGCGAGAAAAACGTTGCTAAAATAAGTTTGTTAGAGCACATTCTTTTCTTTTCTTATGCAGTTACAAAAGTTCTTCTTCTTCTTTTTATTTTCTTACAAGGTTGTAAAAGAAGACAATGATGAATAACCGTTGTCATCTTCTTTTTAGTTTGCTCTACAAGAAGTTGAGAACAGCAAGCATTGTTGTTGTCGTCTTCTTGTTTTTTTTCTATGGGTGCTCCAAAAGAAGACAACAACAATGATGCTCACCATCATCGTCTTTTTTTTCTTACGAATGCTCCAAAAGAAAATGACAATGGTGAACATTGTCATCATCATCTTCTTTTTCTCCTTATTATGCTCCAAAAGAAGATGACAACAATGGGCATCATCATCATTGTCATCTTCTTCTTCTTGGTCTATTCCAAAAAGAGACAATGACAATACATGAGTTATCATCCTCATTTTTTAATGGTTTGTTTTTTCATATGAAAAAAAACACATGTCAATGTGTAAGCTATATATATATATATAATCAATTAATATAACCAATTAGTTAATATAAACAATAATAATATAATATAATATATAATTTATTATATTAACTATAGAATTAGAAATACATTCAATTCATTTAATACTCCCATTCATTTAGAATACTAACACAAAATATGCAATGCCCTCATCATGCTTATGTTAAACATGCAAGATTCTTTTATAGATTCAATTTCAAACCCAAATCTGGCACTTCAAAAGGTTCCTCCTTTAATGTAAAATGAGCATGGAAATGCAATGGAAAATATTGAATGGGTCCATGAAGGCTCAAGATGGTGTTGCAAGGTGGATGCATGCACTAATTTTTATGCAGCCAAATGGTTGTTTCATCAACACTTGGACCAAACACATGGGCATAAAATGCAAGTGGGTAAATTTGGACATCCGTCTACTTATCCCAATGGGCTTAGGATATAAAATTATCCTCCATGAATGCTTGTATTTTGAACAACCCGCATGCAAGGTGAAAACAAAATGAAAAAAAGGCCCTTGATTAAACAAAACAAAATTTGGAATCTAAATGGGATGATCGTCAAACCCAAGTGCAACAAATGCAAGAGGTAGGACAACCCTTGTTGGTACATTTAGCCTTCAACATGTTGTTGGGCTTCATTGGCATTTTGACATGGAGGGTGGGGTTTATCCTACAAAATTTTAAAAAGATGACAACCTTGTTGAGGTAATTTGGGTAAGCAAAGTTGCCTATGCAAAGTTTTTCAAAGTTGTATAGGGCATTCGAAATTGGACATTGGAGTCTAATGAGTGCAATTGAGCAAAAGATTTAGATGTAATATGAAAGTATCACAATTTAGATTTTATTCATGGATGGTATGTTTACATATTTAGACTTTTTTTAATTTTAAAACATTTTTTACATCTTTTAATTATAATCTAATTTGTTTTAAATTCTTTTGTGTTAAATTTCAAAACATAACAAATAATGTTTTTATGGCCAATGCAATTTGACTTGCATTTGAACATTGTCAGTTGTTCATTCATTATCATGTAACAAAAATTGTAATAGTTGCACCAATATGGCCATTGCATCTAGTTCATCCTCCTCAAATGAATAATCATAGATATATCATTATAGTCAAACATGTAGTGAGGCTTTAATGCATGTACCCACCATTTTTGTATCGAACCATTATAGTTTAGCAAATAACATGATATCTTTTTATCACCATCATTTTTATATCAATCCACTTGTTTTAATTTTAAAATTTAATTTTGGGATTTGTAGATTTTAGGATCACCTTATGCCATGTTGCACATAATATCCCCATCCACCATGAATGGATTACATTTACCATAAACCACATGAGCATTACCCTCATTTAATAGGGTTAACACATTCTATGGCTATGTTAAAACAATTAAGCAATACCTTTGTGAATCAAGGTTGAAGGTCATTATTAAAATGACTAATTATGTAATACTCTCATTATTCTTATCATGAAATACCAACATAGCCTTAAGGAAAAAATGTATTTTAATACTTTTATATAATTATATTGCCCGCCTTCATGAAATGACCCCTTGGTGCATAAATTTGTTTGTCTATGTGGGTATTACCACTACTACAAAACATGGTTTTTCAAATAGTTTAAGTCGACTAACTAATTTTTTTATATTAATGAACATGTCCATTTTGACTAGGGGCCCGAAACATGTATTTTTTGACCAATCGACTTAACTAAGGTAACTTATTTGACCAATACATTAATCAAATTAGACAACCATAGTCAAAATGGCCAATTGGTTTGAATGAAAAAGGACATGTAGTCAAATTGAACATTAAAAAATGACATCATTAGTCAAAATGATTAATGTTATTTAGTCAAATGGCACATCTTATGCCTATTACATACTTACTTCCTACCTCCTACTTACAATTTTACAACCTACCTACCCACCCACCTACTTAGATGTAATACCTACCTACTATCATTAGTAGGAAAACCCCATTTTTTGAATTGTTTTAGGCGACTAAAAGTGTCTTTTGCGACTATTTTTGATCAAAAATAGTTGCAAAAGACACTTTTAGTCGCCTAAAACAAATTAAAAAATGGGGTTTTCCTACTAGTGTATCCACCCACCCACCCACCTACCTAAATGTATTATCTACCTACCTACTTACCTACCTATCCACCCACTTATAACCTATCTAAATGTACTACCTACTTAGCTATTCACCCACTTATAACCTACCTACATATTAACTACCCACCTACTTAGATGTATTACCTACCTACTTATCCATGCACCTAAAACCTACATACATATTAACTACTTATCCACCCACCCACCTACATGTATGTACTACTTACTTACCTTCCCACACACCTACTTATATACATGTTCTACATACCTACATATCCACCCACCTACCTACTTACTACATGCTCACCCACCACCTACTTACCTACCTACCCACCCACCTATTTCCTACAACCTACCTACCTTCATACCTCATAATCTTGTAGTGAAGTGTTAAAATAAACATGTGAAATAAAAAAATTAACAAAAGTTGAACACCTTTTGATGGTGTGGTCCATTGGTAAAAGACTTGGTTTGTCATTGGAGAGGTCAAAGGTTCAATTCTTAACATTATAATCTATGTACATGCTTAAGGGGGTTAAGGTAAGTAGGGTAGGCTAAATAAGATATATTAGGTTAAGTTGAGGTAGGTCAAGTAGGATAGGATAGGATAGGCTAGGCTACCACCTACCTACCACAAACTTTTTTTATGCAAGCAAAAATTTGACTAGTCAAAATCACCAATGAAAACAACCACTCAAATGGTCCAATCAAAAGACCACCCTAGTCACAATGGACATGTCAAAATTGACTTCTCCAAAATGACAAAGTGGTCTTTTTGACATGTGTTCAAATTAGGTATTTTTTTACTGTATTTGCCAATGAAAAAATACCATGTTTTCTAAATAGTGTGCAATTTCTTGATCTCTTATTGTTAATGGTTGGGTTTTCCATAAAACATTTCAAATTGCAAAACCTACATCATCAACTGACCCATGTTCCTGTCACATTACCCTCATTTAAATTTTTGCTTAATGTTTGCTTCAAATAAATAAGGGGACATTGGGTTTAACCTTGTTTAGAATAACCTTTTTGCTAGCATTTATATTATTTTCATGGAATATTTTAAAGGTGAATTTATGTATTCACACACACATATATAAGGAGGTTCATGTTTTTTTTTTTTTTTCATCTACTAAAGGAGAAGAGAATGAAAGTGACTCCATGGCAAAGGTATGAATGATATGAACCTTTTCATTTGTTTTGTTTACATTTTATTAAAGGTTGGGGTTTCCACCCCCAAATTAAGTTTAAAACACAAGTTTTATTGGTATTTATATAGAATTGTTTCATATTTTTATTGCAATTATTTATCCATTGTTTATAGTTTCTACACAATTTAGGGTTATCCAAAAATAATTCCAATTTTAGGTCTGACATTTAGTTCTAAAAAAATTGTTGAATTCTAGCATTAAAGTTATGCAACCAATTCTTTTTGTGTTTATTTAATTTAAGGTCAATGTAGTGATTTTTTGTTGCACTAAAAGGTTTCAACTCAAAATTTTAGGGTTCATTTGTATAGGTTTGTTGAGTTTTTCAAATTTAAGCCTATGCATCCATTAGGTTGTAATGTCTACATAATTTATGGTTTATGCAAAAAAAACAAGGACCAAAATTAGGTTTAGGGTTTTTTTGGTCGTTCATATGAAATTGTTTAGTTTCTAGATAAGGGTTAAGGTTCCATTAGTTCAAATGTTTATGCAATTGATTATGTAGGATTTATGTTGACCTAGACATGGACAATTGAGTGTACAATGTAGTGGGAAAAACCTCCAAAATAAATCGAAAAAAATAAATTATTAAGCAAATCAACCTGGCCTCACACAAGATTTCAAACATGCCCAATATTAATCAGGGCTAGTACATAGTGTAGAATTAGATTTAGGTGCAAGTAATTATTGGGTGGAGGTTGGGACATGGAGGCTAAGGATAACTAATTAATTATAAGGTCTTGTAGATTGCACAATTGTGTTGTGGGGATTCTCCATCAAGATCATCACCCATGTTTTACCAACATTGAATCAATGAAAATAAGTAGTATATAATACTAACTTCACACTCCCTCCATTCCTATAAACCATTTAATTGAATGACATATGCCCAAACTTGTAATCCAAAACATTTCTTGGCATGTTATAAGCTAACTAGAGCTTTGATCACATAAAGGAAAATAAGGGTAAGCTTTTATTGCAAGAAAAAAATGCTTATAACCGATTTCAAATGTGCCATGCAAATCCAAGAGGTTTAATTGTGGCTTCGAATCCCTTGTGTGCTACAAACAAACATGAGTCAAAAATAAAGTTATTGAAATAATTTTTAAATGACATATTATCCATACAATTAAGTTCCATGGATATCTTTATTATTGCTACTTCTCTTCAAATGCCACCTTGCAATAACATTTGGAACCCCAAAACAAAGAAAAAGGAAAAAATAATTGTACCCCATCTCAAAATACCAAGGTAGGTATGTGTTTCATCCATAAGAATATAAATGCAACAACTTTTCTTTTACATCCAATATTTGCCCAAATCCTAAAATGCAATTTGTAGCACAAACATCTCTTCTAAATCACTAAAGAAATAGGTTATATCAATTAGTAGGAACTAAAAATTTGAAGGTTTTGCTTCAAAATCTATTTCCTTATTTACAACCCAAACCTCAACTAATCCTACAACTAAGATAATCGACAGTTAGACATGTGCTTTCAACAATTTAAATTTCCATGCAAATGGAAAAATCATATTCTGCAAACACTATCACTATCACAACCCCACTTTGAGGGAAATGTGAGGTCACCACTCACACTTCCAAAAATGGGACTTGAGAGTCCTCTAGGATTCCTGAAAGCTCAAAATGCGATTGCAGGGGTCAAAACACCTCACATTGAGGTGTTTTTTATACCGTTAGAAAGGTCTTGAAGTGTAAATGTCCAAAATGGCCTCGCATGAGCCATTTGGACATTTGTAGCACAAGTTATGGTCGAAAGAAGGGCCGGGAATCAAACTGGCAATTTAACTCCTGACCACTAAAAGTCAGGAATCGACCCGATTCTAATGCGTGCAGGTAAAGTGCGACACACCGTTGGAAAGCTCTCAAGGAAAGCTACAACTTTTCTTTAAACCTTGTCCCAATCCAAAGTCGGGGCGAAAAATCATGAACACCCAAAGTCCCGGGAGTCCAAACCGGGATAGTTTTGGAACTCCACTTTGGGAGTCTCGGGAAAAAGTGCCATTCGGATGCAAGTGCGGTGGTGAGATGCAAAGAATACTATATGGGGGAAGGTGGTGGCTTCCCCCGAGTCCGGGCCGTGATGAGTCAAGTGAGTCCAAGGTTGCCCGTGGCTTGTCTTAGCACCAAGGGTGTTCCAAAATGCGAATTAACCAACTTGTTGGTTGGTTTGATGCAAGTTCGAGTGAGTGAATAGCTTGTCCCTCGTCCTAGTCCAATCCCGGAGCCTCAGCATGCCCCTCTACCCCTTTTAGTGGTGAGAGCTGGGAGCGTGCCTCGAGTCCTTCCCAATTCCGCAACTTGAGCAAATTAATCCCAACTTGGTAGTAACCAAGGACTTAGGAGCGCGTCAATCACCCTAATATCATTTACATTATTAGGAGGTTCTCCTTAGTTGCATTGAGAGGACTAATGTATGGACAATTGTTGTTGAATTCACATTGGAAAAAAAAATCATAATTTTATAACTAATATTGTCTTATTAGTTTTTCAAATTTTACCTTGCCTCCAAGTTTACAAATAGGGACACTAGAAAAGAGATTGCAGATGTAGATCCTGAAACAATAATTTAGTACTACAACACAAAAAAACAAATGGAAGTATAAAAAAGATGCAAGGTACTAAAAATTATTGTTTCTATGGATTTTTACAACCATAATGAGACATCATTGGAGAATTGTAACAAGTAACAAAAATGGTGAACACATCCCAAAAAGACTTGTGATAGGTGTGCATTTACTTACCAAACACAATAAAATAAAATAAAAGATAAGAGATCATACAAGAAAATAGAAATATTCTTCTTCCCAAGCAAGCATATCTATGAGATTTACAATGATGATGCCCATGCATTTTGCTAAAAGACATGAAGTTGCATCAAAAGGTGCAATGGTACCAAGGTTGAAGCTATTACCCAATGAACAAGCTATGAACTCCACCAAAATGACAACCATCCCATTTCCCAACAAGATGGCCTTTCATAACTTTGAGTCATCTTTGTTTAAGATTTTCTCTTATATACTGTTGTTTTTATATTTGATTTTCATGTTCTATGTTTGAATTTAAATTTTGGAACAAAAACAAACCTAAATTTAAATCCAAACATAGGACATGAAACTCCAATAGATCATGTAATTTTTATTTTTATTTTTTACTAAAATTTTAGTCAAAATGGACATTAAACACATTTGAACTTAATCAATATTTGCACTAGGTAGTTACTAATGTGTCAATCATATTAATGCGACTAAAAGGTGTCATCTTTATTTTGACTAAAAGTTATCATGTCCAATTTGATGGACTTGTTAATTTATATGGCAATCTGTATCTTTCAAATAAAATAAAAACTTGAATTATATAAATAAAAATTTTGCCAAAACTTTCACCAAGTCATTGCAATCATCAATTTTTAATGTTATGTTTTTATGAATTACAAAAAAAATCATTAGTAACTTAACATGCATTTTTTTCAAGCAAGATTGTAAACAACTAATTGAACCCACAACACATCATTAACACCACGTTTGTGTGTGTATATATATATATATATATAACTTTTTTAATGCCACATCAACATGAATAATTTTAATCATAACCATAGGATGTCAAAAATGAAATTTGAACTATCGTAACCCTAACATTGGGTTCATGACTAAGTGTGAAGTCCAAGGGTCCATGAGGTGAGAGTGTGTTTCACACCAAGTGTGAAACACATTCTCACAAATGCGGGAAAGTGCAAAGGATGAAGCCCAATGACTTTCAAGTGCACTCCCACTTTGGGAGTTGCACTCGTGCGGGAGTTACAAATGTTCAAAGTCTTGGTTAGAAAGGCAAAAAAACACCAAATTGGGCCTCTAGGACACCATTAGAAAGGTCTTGAAGCATAGATGCTTCAAATGCTCTCACATTGTTCATTTAAACCCGATTTGCATGAGTTATGATCAAAAGAAGGGGTAGGTGTCAAATTGGGAATTTGACTCCCGACCACAAATCCCCTTGAAAGCAGGGGTCAAATGAAGAACGTGTTATACACCATTGGAAAGATATTTTCAAGGGCTATAAGATATTACCTTCACACTTTCGAAATAGACTTGATTTGATAAATATATGAGCATTTAAAGTTTTGGGACAACAAAAATCCTAATTTTGGGACTCCCATTTGGGAGTCATGAAGAAAAGTGACATTTGGATGTAGTCCCCATAGAGAAGCACAAAATATACTATAGGGAGGGGAGTGGTGCCTCCTCCCAAAGGTTGTGGGCCATGTGAAGCTTGTGCTTGAAGTTATCCCTAATAAGTCCATCATGTCATTTCCATTCAATTTGCACTAACCGCCTTCTTTTTTTGGTTGTGTAGGTTAATATCATCTTGAATTCTCGCTTGTGAGTTCGTCTTAATCCCATCCTAGAGTTCCAACATGCCCTCTTACCTTCGAAGTGTTGCAAGTTAGGGAACATGCCCCAATTCTTTTCTTCTTTTGTTATTTCACTATGGGACCCACCTTTGGGCCTCTTGAGGAGTTTGAGGGTGTGTCATGAACCCTCACCTCCCTAGCCATATGTTAAGTCTTCAACCACTTGATTACCACTTCTTGTGGTGACAAATTTTCTAATTACATAAATATAAACACGTGTATTTTTTAATTTCAAGCATTAGAATGTTATAATATAGTTATTTAAGTTCATAACGAAGTTAATTTCATATGTAGGTAGTAGATACGTGGTGGTTAGTAGGTAGGTAGAAATTATGTGATGGTTACTAAGTAATACTTACCTACTGACCTACATACATATTTATGATTTACCTACGTACATACCTATGTTCGTTCATTATTTAATTTAATTCATTATTATTTTTCATAATCACATTGGGTTTTGTAATGCATTTAATAGCATAATGTCAAGATTTATAAAAAATTATAACATTCATTTGAAAAATTCAAATGTAATGTTTTTGAATATTAATTGGGGTTAAAAATCCATTTTAATTTTAGACTCATTTTAATTTTTAAAATTTTGATCACTTAATTTAATTCTATAATATATATTTTTCAGATACATATTTTTTTAATTTAAAAAGGTCATAAATTCAAATACAACATATTTTAATTTGATTAGTCAATATTTTTATTTTGCACCAAAACCAATTTTATAGGCAAAATTTGTGATAACTTTCACATGTATATATTTTCATAAATATATTTAATTAAAAAAAAACATTGTTTACATTATGCCACATAAAACAAAAGAATAATGACATATTTTAATCATGATATCGCATAAAATAACAAAAGTAACATGTTTTCATCACAATAGTCATACATGATGATAGGTCCCCATCTCTATCATATTATACTAATTGTGTTCAAACATGATGTTGGCATTATGATTACTAGATACATCCCCCATGGTCCAAGTGTTACTTATAATGTGCACTTTGATTAAAACAAAATTTTATTTAGTCAAAACGAACATTGTTATTTTCTAAATTAGTAAAAAAAACAAAATTAGTTGTTAAGAGCATAATTATGTTGTCCCTTTTGTATAGACTAAACAAAGGTAGTATCAACATTTAACAAGGTGGACAAAAGTGTAATAAGATTGTGTAAGTTGAGTGGATTATGACTTATGAGAGCTGATTCAAATTAAAGTTTATGGCGAGAAATTGAGGAGGATTTCTAGAGAAGTTTTGTAGATGGTTGGACATTAAAACATGAAAAGAATCATGATCCAAGAGAACATGAAGTAGTTTTGAAAAATGGAGAAGCTTAGGTTAGAGTTAAAGAACAATTTTGATCGAGAAAAATACTAATATTACAATGTAATTTTGTTTCACATTTTTTATTTTTACCCGATATATATATATATATAGTTGCAAAGGCAATAACTATGCAAATATGCATTTTGTAATGCATTTTTGGTTGAATTTTACCTTTGATTAATGTAGTTGTTATTAAATAAACTTTGTATGTTTGAAAATAACATGTTAAGTATAGAATTCTAAAATGAAACAATGTTAGAATATTAGTATTAACCATTAGTCATGACATTAGTGAATCAAATAACAATGACTATATAATCAGTTTAGTCACAATTTAATAGTGAAAGGGCATGTTTTGTTTTAACACTAATACAAATCAACCACAATTGAAATGATCAACCCCTTGATGAACAAAGACCAATCACTATGAACATAATGAATTCATTAATAGTTAATTGAATATGGAATTGACATGTGCATTACTAAAAACATTTGTTGTTTTTTGGATTTTGTAATTAAAAAATATTCAAAATGATAAGTATAGAAAAGACCACCATTTCAATATAGACAAATCAATTTGGACCTACCACTGTGATTGGGGTGATATTTTTTATTATTATAGTAAGAAATTATTTGAGTACTCATTTCGATTAGTAAGCAATGAACCATTTGTTTGATTAAATTTTTATTAAAATTTAAATCATTTTTTCTTTGATTATTACATATATATATGTAAGCAGAGAATAAATAGGTTTAGGTAAGTTATAAAAAATAGGCAGGTGAACAACAAACCTAACCTATTTAGCTACCTTAGTCAAACCTACATACTCTAGTCCCTTAGGCATAAGTTACAAGTAAATGGAATTGAACCATTCACCTTCACAACGATAAATTGGCAAGTCCTTATCAATGGACAACACCTCAAAAAGGTGACAATTTGTGTCAAGTTTTTTCATTTCACATGTTTATTTCACGTCATTATTTATGTAGGTAAGAAATAAAGTTAAATAATTAGCAAGTAGGTTGGAGGTAAGTTGGTAGGTAGTTTACAAGATGATAGGTAAGCAAAGGAGGTAGGAGGTAAGAGGTAAGAGGTAAGTATGTAAGTATGTAGGTTGGTAGGTAGACCTATGTTACTTACCTAACCTAGGTAGTAGCTAGCTAACTTGACCTATTAACTAACATAGGATGATCAATTTGACCAGAAAACCATTGGTCATTTTAACCAATCTTGTCATTTTTTTTTGTTTAGCTTGATTAGAGCCCATTGGCTATTTTAATCAAGGTGTTTAGTTTTTTGTCAACATGATTGGATGTTCAATTTCATAGATTGTCAAGTAGGTCATTTTACTCAAGTTCATTTGTCAAAATATACATATCATTAAGGTCATGGATTTCAAATCAAAATGGACAAGGCAACCAACTTAGACAATTTTAAATGTCATGAATTGTAGTAGTGGTGCCAATGAAGTTCAAATATATTTAAATTAAACTAAGCACCTAAGCTAGGCTAAAAGTTTAAGTAATTAGGTAGGCTATGCTACTTAGTTGCCTAGGAACTTAAACAATTTAAGCAATGTAGCTAAACGGGCTTACCTAGGAATCTAGGCCACCTAGCCTAGGCTAAAAACTTTGGCCATCTAGTTTAAAAGCTAGGAACATAGATGGCATAAGCTAATCTAGTTTAACAACCTAGGCGACCTTATCTAGAGGCTAAAAACACAGCCTACCAATTTAAGCTACATGGCTAGGTACACTAAATTAAGAATCTAGGCCACCTAACTTAAGTTAAAATTTAGGCCATCTAATTTAAAAGCTTAGAACAAAGGTGGTCTATGCTAGGCTAGGAACCCAAACAACCTCACCTAGAGGTTCTAAACTTAGGGTGCAAATGTGAGGGTTTGAACCTCTCACTTCCCTTCACCTCCATGCTTGAGCACTGTGAGGTGACTTTCCGTCCCTCTACTCCCGATTCTACAAGGTGATTATGCATGGAAGCACAAATGCTACTAATGAAGGAAAAATACAAATGTAATTTTGGAAATTAGATTGCGTTTGTAATTGAAATTAAGTAACCTACCTCCTATGCATTATTTATGATTAAAATTGATAGATATATTTTTCCAAGCTCACACACTACACGTTCTAAGACTTTGTGCCAAATTGTCATTCATCCAAACCAATGTTTAAGGACTTAACACCATGTCCAACCTTGCTACATACCACTAGTCACTTAAAATGTTGTTTCTCACACATAGATTGTTCAAATCTGGCTTGCCATAGCTCTCTAGAAAGCTAACAACAAGGCGCAACTACCTACCAAATCTCATGGTCTACAGCTACGACAGTAATGAGTTATACCACCAAACCCAAAAGGGTTTTACAAAGGTGATGATCAAACCTTGCTGCAGACCACTAGTCACTTAAACTATTATTTCTCACACATGGATTGTTTAAATCTGGCTTGCCATAGCTTTCTGGAAAGCTAACAACAAGGCGCAACTACTTATCAAATCTCATGGTCTACAACTACGACAATAATGAGTTATACCACCAAACCCGAGAGGGTTTTACAAAGGTGATGATCAAACCTTGTTGCAGACCACTAGTCACTTAAACTGTTGTTTCTCACACATGGATCGTTTAAATCTGGCTTGCCATAGCTTTCTGGAAAGCTAACAACAAGGCGTAACTACCTACCAAATTTCATGGTCTGCAGCTACGACAGTAATGAGTTATACCACCAAACCCGAGAGGGTTTTACAAAGGTGATGATCAAACCTTGCTGCAGACCACTAGTCACTTAAACTGTTGTTTCTCACACATGGATTGTTCAAATCTGGCTTGCTATAGCTCTCTGGAAAGCTAACAACGAGGCGCACCAACCCACCAAATCTTAAGATTGCAACTACGATAGTAAAAAGTTATGCTATGAAACCCAAAAGGGTTTCTGAGATTTCTCTAGGGTCCCAACCTTCTAACACTATCACTAGATTTTCATTCTCCTTTTCTTCCTTCTTCCCTCCACCAAGACTAAACATTATTTCCCTCTTCAAGAAGCTTGTTAAGCAAGTGTTCAAAATTGCATGAAAATTATCCTCGAGGCCAAGAGAGAACTCCCCATGATCCGAATCCAGCTTTTAAAGAGAAGGAGAAGGGAGGTGAAGGTGGATTCAAAGCTTGGTGGCCAATGGAAGGATCCAAAGCTTAGTGGCCAATGGAAGGATCCAAAGCTTGGTGGCCAATGGAAGGATCCGAAGCTTGGTGGCCAATGGAAGGATCCAAAGCTTGGTGGCCATTGGAAGGATCCAAAGCTTGGTGGCCAATGGAAGGTTCCAAGCTTGGTGGCCATTGGAAT
>Ga0116227_10003705_pt1 | contig 33827 bp, 31 predicted proteins | sample S1TSphgellanicum_FD_89693 | JGI IMG/M metagenome (GOLD analysis project Ga0116227, IMG submission 89693) | Host-associated microbial communities from peat moss isolated from Minnesota, USA - S1T2_Fb - Sphagnum magellanicum MG | ecosystem: Host-associated > Plants > Peat moss > Unclassified... | reverse complement strand
GCCCATCACGGGCTTCAGCTTGGCGAGCGCCTCGTAGGTGGTGCCGCGGCGGTTGCAGTTGTCTTCGGTGGCCGTCACTTCGCGGTAGGTGACTTCCTTCGTCTCCTTGTCGGTCACGGCCATGGTGGTGGTGCAGGCGACGATCTCGTCCTTGTAGCGGCCGGCGATCTGCGCTTCTTCGGTGCGGCGCTGGCTCTCTGCCGAGAAGCGGTCCTGCGCCTCGCGGCTGATGTTGTAGCGCTTGGCCACGATGTCGGCGGTTTCGATCATCGCCATGTACAGCTCGGGCTTGTGCTCGACGATCCACGGGTCCATGCCGCTGTCGCCGGCATCGGTGGCGCTGCGCGAGCGGATCTGCGAGATGCTTTCCACGCCGCCCGCGATCATGGCCGGCGCGCCGTCCACCACGATGCGGCCCGCGGCCATGGCAATCGCCTGCAGGCCCGAGGCGCAGAAGCGGTTCACCGTGGTGCCGGCGATGCCGATCGGCAGGCCCGCGCGGATGACGGCCTGGCGCGCGATGTTGCGGCCGGTGGTGCCTTCGGGGTAGCCGCAGCCGAGGATGGCGTCCTCGATCAGCGCGGGGTCCAGGCCCGAGCGTTCCACCGCCGCCTTCACGGCGAAGGCCGCCAGCGTGGGGCCGGGGGTGATGTTGAATTCGCCGCGGTGCGCCTTGGTGAGCGGGGTGCGGGCGGTGGAAACGATGACGGCTTCACGCATGGGGTGTGTCTCCTGGACGGCTGACTCTGTGATTACTCGGATTGATTGAGGCTGGCGAAATCGGCGCCGCGTTCGACCAGCTGCACCAGCAGCGGCGACGGCTTCCAGAAGATCGGGTCTTCCTTGGCAAACTCGCGGATGTCGGCCAGCACCTTGGGCAGGCCCACGGTGTCGGCGTACTTCATCGGGCCGCCGCGGTGGCGCGGGAAGCCGTAGCCGTAGAGGAATGTCACGTCCACGTCCAGCGGGCGCAGCGCAATGCGCTGCAGCACCACGTTGGCGCCTTCGTTGACCATCGCGGCCATGTAGCGGCGCATGATTTCTTCTTCGGTGAAGGCGCGCGGCGTGATGCCGGCGCGCTCGCGCTCGGCGTCGATGATGGCCAGCACCTCGGGGTCGGGCTGGCCGGTGCGCGCGCCTTCGGGATACAGGTAGTAGCCGCGCTGCGTCTTCTGGCCGAACCAGCCGCGCTCGCAGATGCGGTCGGCAATATGCACGTAGCGCGCCTCGGGGTCGCGCGTGGCGGCCTTGCGCTTGCGCGTGGCCCAGCCGATGTCGCCGCCGGCCAGGTCGGACACCTGGAACGGGCCCATCGGGTAGCCGAAGTTGCGCACCGCTTCGTCGATCTGGTAGGGCGAGGCGCCGTCTTCCATCATGTGGTCGGCGGCCTGGCGGTACACGGCCAGGATGCGGTTGCCGATGAAGCCGTCGCACACGCCGGCGCGCACCGGCACCTTCTTGAGCTTCTTGGCCAGCTCGAAGCCGGTGGCGACCACGTCGGCGCTCACCTTGGCGGGCACCACGATCTCCAGCAGCTTCATGATGTTGGCGGGCGAGAAGAAGTGCAGGCCCACCACGTCCTGCGGACGCGAGATGCTCGCGGCGATCTCGTCGATGTCCAGGTACGAGGTGTTGGTGGCCAGCACCGCGCCGCGCTTGCACACGCGGTCGAGTTCTGCGAACACCGCCTTCTTGACGCCCATTTCCTCGAACACGGCTTCGACCACGATGTCGACCTGTGCGAGCGCGTCGTAGCTGGTCGAGCCCGAGAAGCGGGCCATGACGGCTGCCTTGGCCTCGGGCGTCATGCGGCCCTTCTTGATGAGGCCGTCGTACACCTTCTCCACGTTGGCGCGGCCGCGTGCGAGCTGGGTGTCGTCGCGCTCGATCATGGTCACCGGCATGCCGGCGTCTAGCATGGCCACCGCGATGCCCGCGCCCATGGTGCCGCCGCCGACGATGCCGGCCGACTCCAGCGCGCGCGGCTTGGCCGACTTGGTCTCGGGCGCCTTCAGCACTTCGCGCTCGGCGAAGAAGGCGTGGATCAGGCCGGCGCGCTGCGGGCTGTCGATGCACTGCAGGAACAGCTTGCGCTCCAGCGCCATGCCTTCGTCGAAGGGCAGCGTGAGCGCGGCCTCGAAGGCTTCGATGATCTTCATCGGCGAGAACAGGCCGCGGCTCTTCTTGGCGGTGTCGGCGCGCGCGGCTTCGAGCGCGGCGCGGCTGGCTTCCTTGTCGGCCAGCGCGCCGGCTTCCCGCGTGCGGCGCACCGGGGCCTTGGCGGCGACCAGTTCCTGCGCGTAGGCGAGGCCCTCGGCCAGCGCGTCGGCGTCGCTGCCCAGGCGGTCGACGAGGCCGAGCGACAGCGCTTCCTTGGCGCCCGCATGCCGGCCGCTGAGCATCAGCTCGAGGGCTGGCTTCACGCCGATGAGGCGCGGCGCGCGCTGCGTGCCGCCCGAGCCGGGCAAGAGGCCCAGCGCCACTTCGGGCAGGCCCAGCTTGGCGGTGGGCGAAGCGATTCGGTAGTGCGCCGACAGCGCCACTTCGAGCCCGCCGCCCAGCGCGGCGCCGTGGATGGCGGCAACGACCGGCTTGGTGCAGTTCTCGATCTTCAGGCACGCCTCGGGCAGCGACGGCGGCTGCGGCGTCTTGCCGAACTCGCGGATGTCGGCGCCGGCGATGAAGTTGCGGCCCGCGCCGGCGATCAGCACGGCCTTGGCGGCGCCGTCGGCCTCGGCCGCGTCGATGGCGGCCACGAGGCCGCGGCGCACGTCCACGCCCAGGGCGTTGACGGGCGGGTTGTCGATGGTCACCACGAACACGTCGCCTCGACGCTCGAAGGTGACGGGACCGGTGGACGTGGAGGGACTGGGAGTGTCGTTGGTGGCCATGTGCTGCTTGTCTCTTGCGTTGCGAACCGTGCGGGTTCGAGGCTCTGGGGTGAACCGGGCATTCTTGGCCGGTATCCCCGCTTTGACAATTGCATAGGCGGTTGACAGACTGTCAAAGGATTTTTGACACAATCGGTGCATGGACCTGCAATCGCTCACCCTGCTGGTGGAAATCCTCGATGCCGGCAACCTGAGCGCGGCCGCCCGCCGGCTCAAGATGACCCGCGCCAACGTCAGCTACCACCTGAACCAGCTGGAGCGCTCGGTGGGCGCGCAACTGGTACGGCGCACCACCCGGCGCGCCGAGCCGACCGAGATCGGCCTGCGGCTCTACCAGCATGGCGTGGCGATACAGGGCGAACTGCTGGCTGCGCGCGAATCGGTCACCACGCTGGGCCAGGGCCTGCAGGGCCGCGTGCGGCTGAGCGTGCCCAGCGGCTACGGGCAACTGGTCATGGCCGACTGGCTGATCGACTTCAAGCGCCAGTACCCCGGCATCGTGCTCGACGTGGTGTTCGAGAACCGCATCGAGGACCTGCTGCGCGACGAAGTCGACATCGCCATCCGCGTGATTCCCGAGCCGCCGCAGAACCTGGTGGCGCGCGCGATGGGGCCGGTGCGCTACGTGGCCTGTGCCTCGGCGGAGTACGCGTCGAAGCACCCGCTGCCGGTGCAGCTCGATGCGCTGCAGGGCGCGCCGGTGGTCACCGCCGCCGTCATCGGCCGGCAGCTGCGCGTGTCGGCCTACCAGGGCGAGACGCGGCGCGAGGTGATCCTCGAGCCGACGCTGATCTCGGAAAACTTTCTATTTCTGCGCCAGGCCATCCTCGCCGGCCTGGGCATCGGCCTCGTGCCCGACTACGTGGTGCAGGAAGACGTGCGCAAGGGCGACGTCGTGACCACGCTGGACGACTGGCGCCTGTCCATCTTCGGCACGCAGATGTTCATGCTCTACATGCCCAACCGCCAGCACACGCGGGCGATCCGGACGTTCATCGATTTCGTGCTGGGGCGGGTGCCGGTCGCAGCGTAGAAAAAGCTGAGGAAATCGGTCTTAAGCCAAGATGCAGCCTTGGCTCTCAGCTATCTATTTTGAAGCAAGGCCCGATGCCGGGCGCACCGCATGTCATTCCTCGCCGGTCCATTCCACCTGTGCGCCCAGGCTGCGCAGGTTCTCGGCGAAGCGCGGATGGGCGCGGCGGATCGGCGTGGCGTTGCGGATCTCCGAGCGGCCCTCGATGCTGGCCGCCACCATGAACAGCGCGATCGCCACGCGGATGATGTAGGGGCTCTCGACCACCGCCGGCGTCAGCGCGTTGCCGCCGAAGGTGACCAGCCGGTGCGGGTCGGACTGGAAGACGTGGGCGCCGAACTTCGACAGCTCGCCGGTCCAGCCGAGCGCGCCGTCGTAGACCTTGTTCCAGAACATGGCGTTGCCGTGGGCGCGCACGCCCAGCGCAATGAAAATCGGCAGCAGGTCCACCGGGAAGTAGGGCCAGGGCGCTGCCTCGACCTTGGTCAGCACGTTGCTGGTGAAGGGCGTCTGCACCTGCAGCGGGCCGGCGCAGTGGGCGCGCGACCAGCCGTTTTCGTGCGTGATCTGCACGCCGAACTTGGCAAAGGTGCGGTCGATCAGCGGGAAATTCCCGGGCGCGCTGTTGCGCACCACCACGTCGCCGCCGGTGATCGCGCCCAGTGCCAGGAAGGTGGTGATCTCGTGGAAGTCCTCGTCGAACCGGAACTCCCCGCCGCCCAGCGGCTGCCCGCCATGCACCGTGATGCGCGAGGTGCCCATGCCCTCGATCCGCGCGCCCATCATCGCCATGAAGCGGCAGAATTCCTGCACATGCGGCTCCGACGCCGCATTGGTCAGCACCGAGGTGCCCTGGGCGCTGGCCGCGCACAGCACGAAGTTCTCGGTGGTGGTGACCGAGGCGTAGTCCAGCCAGTGCTCGGTGGGCATGAGCGGCCCGGCACTGCGCACCAGCAGGGAGCCTTCGGCCCGCTCCACCTGGCCACCGAACCGGCGAAACACATCGACATGCGGATCGATCTCGCGCACGCCCAGCGTGCAGCCCTTGATGTTGTCCTCCAGCCGCGCCACGCCAAAGCGCGCCAGCAGCGGCGGCACCAGCATGATGGAAGAGCGCATCTCCTCCGGCAGCCGGTGCCGCGCGGCGTCGAACGCGGTCTCGCGGTGGTGCAGCTCCAGCGTGCCGCTGGCCTGGTCCAGGTGTACCGCGCTGCCCAGGGCGCGGAAGATGTCCAGGATCTTGCGCACGTCGGTGATGTCGGGCACGCCATGCAGGCGCAGGGGCTCGCGGGTCAGCAGGGTGGCGCAGAGCACCGGCAGCACCGCGTTCTTGTTGGCCGAGGGCGTGATGCGGCCGCGCAGGGGCGTGCCGCCGTGGACGATGAGATTCGACATGGATGGGGGGCTGGGACGGTCGGAATGGGCGCGGGCAGGGTGCGCGCCCCGCACTCTACCCGGTGGCAGCGGCGCGTGTGCCGCCTGCCCGGGAAATCCGGTCCAATACGCCCATGGATTCCGCCCACACCACCGACCAGCGCCTGACCGACCTCGAGGTCAAGGCCAGCTTCACCGAAGACCTGCTGGACCAGCTCAACCTCACCATCTACCGGCAACAGCAGCAGATCGACAGCCTGCTGCTGCAGGTTACCCAGTTGCGGCAGCAGATGCCGGAGGGCGGCAGCGGCGCCACGCGCAACCTGCGCGACGAATTGCCGCCGCACTACTGAACCCGCCCAGCCTCTCGCCGGGCGGCCCTGGAGCCTGGTGCCATCTCCTCCTTGACGCGGCACTAGTTCAGTCCCGCCTTGTCGAGGCCAGATGCCACGTCGGCCGAGCCCGGCGTGGTGCGAAAACCCACATTGAGACGGTTCCAGCCGTTGTTGGCCATGATGACAAAGCCGAGGTCGGAGAGCGCCTTCTCCGACAGCTGGGTACGCACCTCTTCGTAGATTGCGTCGGGCACACCGGTTTCGGGCAGGCGGGTCAGGACTCCGGTCCAGGCCAGGCAGGCGCGCTCGCGTGCATCAAACAGGGTGGATTCACGCCAGGCACCGACATGGTGGAGGCGCAGTGCGTGTTCGCCGCGCAGCGTTGCCTGCTTGATGTGCATGTCGAGGCAGAAGCCGCAGCCGTTCATCTGTGCGCTGCGGATGGCGAGGAGGTCAGCAGTTCTTTCTTCGATTGCGCCGTTTTTTCCGACGGCCGTCGAGCGTTCGACAAACTTCTTGAACAGTTCGGACGAGAGCTGCATGGCGTTGAGGCGTTGCGACATGGTTTTACCTTTCAGGGGTTCAAAACCATCAAGACGGGCCAGCCCCCTGTTGTGTGACAGCCGCCAGCAAAAGGGCCAGTTTGTCGGGGTTGCGCTGCACATGGATGCGCAGGATGCGCTCGCCATCGCTCTCGTAGGCCTGGGCGGACTCCAGCACGCCGTCGATGTAGCGCAGCCAGGCGTCCTGCACCACCTCTTCGGCCTCGGCGGTGCTGCCCAGCATGCGATAGGCGATGTCGCTCAACCGCGGGCGCAGGTGCCTGAAGGTGTCTGCCGGCGCGGCGCCGGTGTCGGGTGTCCCATTCATATGGCCACTAGACGGCCAACGCCGTGGATTTGTGACGGGTAGTGCGCTCCGCATGTTTTTAACGCGCGGGCCTCTCTGCGTGTGCCTTGGGTAGCGCGTAGGCAAGTCCCCGAACCGGCCGGCCGCGCGCACCGCAGCCCATACCCTTGCAACTTCAACCGTTGCTTGCCAAGGCCCAGAGCGCTTCGGCCGCCGCCGCCATCTCGGCGCGCTGGCGGTACAGGCGGATCTTCACCGGCACCTGCCAGTCCGCGCTGCCGGCTTCCACCAACTGCCCGCGCTGCAGCTCTTCCGCGATCAGGCTGCGCGGCAGCCAGGCCACGCCGCGGCCTTCCAGGGCCATGGTCTTGAGCAGCACGGCGTGGTGGGCGGTAAAGACCACGTGCACGTTGGGCAGGGCCGGGGAGGGCGCCTCGCCGAAGGCGCCGCGCATGCGGGCGCGCATGATGCGGCCCAGGCCGCTGGCCTCGCTGTAGGCGAGCACCGGCAGCGGTGCCCCGGCGTTGCCGATGGCGTGGCGCGGCTGGCCGTGCGCGTCGGCGGCCACGACCGGCATCAGCACGTCGTCGCTCAGGCGCAGCACCGGGTACTGCGCCTCGTCCAGCCGGCCGGGCACCTCGGGGTGGCCGTGGCACAGCAAGAACTGCACGCGGCGCTGCAGCATCAGGTCTTCGCAGGCCTGCGAGCTGTCGGACACCATCTGGATCGGGCCCACCTGCAGCCGTGATTCCACGCCGCCGAGCCAGCGCGGGAAGAAGGTCAGCGACAGCACATGGGTGGCGGCAAAGCGCAGGCTGGCGGCGGCCTGCTCGTGGGCGGCGCGGGCCTTGATGCGGGCGGCCTCCAGGCTGGCCAGCACGTCTTCCAGCAGCGGCAGGAAGCGCTTGCCCGCGGCGGTGAGTGCGGCCGGGTGGGCGCTGCGGTCGAACAGCTCCACCCCCACCCAATCCTCCAGCCCGCGGATGTGGCGGCTGAAGGCGGGCTGGGCGATGGCGCGGGCCTCTGCCGCGCGCGAGAAGCTGCCGCTGTCGGCCAGCGCCAGGAAGTCTTCCAGCCATTCGAGGTCTAGCGGTCGGTTGCCGGGGCCCATGCGATAGATGTATGCGATTCGAGTATTGGACCGGCTGTCTCTACCGGGGAATCATGCGGCCTGCGTATCACCTGACACCCGGAGACAGCATGCCTTCCATCGCGAATTATCGCGGGATCATCCCCGCCATTTCCTGCCCCTTCACGCCTGACCACCGCATCGACGAGCCCGCGCTGCGCAAGCTCGCCTCCTGGCTTGCCGGCCACGAGGGCGTGGTGGCGGTCATGACCAATGGCCACACCGGCGAAGTGTTTTCGCTCACGCCCACCGAGCGCGCCGAAGTCACCCGCATCGTGGCCGATGAGCTCAAGGGCCGCCTGCCGGTGATCTCGTCCATCGTCTGCGAAGGCCTGGCCGAGGCCGCCGAGCATGCGCGCATGGCCCAGGCCGCCGGCGCCGCCGCGCTGGACGTGATGCCGCCGCACCATTGGCTGCGCTTTGGCTTCACGCCCGGCCATGCGCTGCAGTACTTCGAGGCCATCCACAAGGCCGCGCCCGGGCTGGACCTGGTCTGCCACGTCTATCCGGCGTGGACGCGCGCCTCCTACTCGTCGCAACTGCTGGCAGAGCTGGCGCGCCTGCCTTACCTGCAGGCCTTCAAGGTCGGGCAGCGCGACATGAACAAATACGCCCGCGACATCCAGGCGATCCGCGAGGCCGATGCCTCCAAGGCCATCCTCACCTGCCACGACGAGTACCTGCTGGCCTCCATGGTGCAGGGCGTGGACGGCGCGCTGGTGGGCTTTGCCACCTTCATCCCGCAACTCATCATCGATTTGTGGAATGCAGTGAAGGCTGGTGATCTGAACAAGGCCATCGAAGTGCAGGCCCTGATCACGCCGCTGAAGGACGCCGTCTACGGCGGCGGCGAGCCCACCGGCGAAGCCCATGCGCGCATGAAGGGCGGCATGTACCTGGCGCGCGTGCTGGACGACGCCACGGTGCGCCCACCAACCGAGGCGCCCACGGCCAAGGAGATGGACGCCCTGCGCGCCGCCCTGCGCCACGCCGGACTGCCGCAGCGGTAGTGACGCACCACACATGATTTGCCGGTCTGCACTTGCCCTTGCCGCGCATCGCTGCGTTGCAGTCCTTGCCCAGGCTTCAGCCTGGGCGACGGCCTGCGCCTTGCGCTGCACGCCAATTGCGTCGCGCAGATCCGTCAACTCACATGCGTCGCGTCACTAGCGCGCATCCAAATAAATAACAGGAGACACGGCCATGCAAGCGATTCACCGGTTCAGCAGGGTTTTTAAGGAAAAAGTGGCTGCAGCCAAGGTGCTGCCTGGGATTGCTGCTCTACTTATGGTAGCAATCATGCCTTTGGCGGCACAGGCCCAGGCCTACCCGCATCGGCCTGTGCGGGTCATCATCCCGTTCCCGCCGGGCGGCACGCTGGACACGGTGGGGCGCCTGCTGGCGCAGAAGCTGGGTGAGCAGACGGGCCAGAGCTTCATCATCGAAAACCGCCCAGGCGGCAACGGCATCATCGGTGCCGACATGGTGTCCAAGGCGCCGGCCGATGGCTACACGCTGCTGTTCAACGCATCGACCTTCGTTACCGCGCCCATGACGATGAAGTCGGTGCCCTACGGCGTGGTGAAAGACTTCACGCCGGTGGCGCTGGTGGCCAAGGCGCCGCTGTCGGTGTCCATCAACAAGAACCTGCCGGTGACCGACATCAAGTCGCTCATCAGCTACGCCCAGGCCAACCCGGGCAAGATGACTTTTGCGGTCGGCTCGATCGGCTCGGCCGGGCATCTGTCCACCGAACTGCTCAAGCGCGCCGGCAAGCTGGACTATCTGATCGTGCCCTACAAGGGCACGGCGCCGGCCTTCCAGGATCTGATCGGCGGTCAGATCGACGGCTTTATCGACCCCATCCTGGGATCGCTGCAGTACCACAAGAACGGCATGCTGCGCGTGGTGGCCGTCACCTCGGCCACGCGTGCGCCCAACCTGCCCGACGTGCCCACCGTGGGCGAGACCATTCCCGGCTACGAGTTCTACAGCTGGTACGGCCTGTGGGGCCCGGCCAGGCTGCCGGCCGATGTCACGGCCAAGCTCAATGCCGAGGTCAACAAGGCCCTGGCCACCGACATGAAGGACAAGCTGCAGGAGCAGGGCCTGCTGCTTACGCCCGGCAGCGTGCAGGACTTCGTCAAGTTCCAGGCCAGTGATATGGAACGCGCGCAAAAAATCATCACCGAAGGAAAAATCCATGTCGAGTGACGCCCGCCACGCCGTCGTCACCGGCAGCAGCTCCGGCATAGGCCGCGCCATTGCAGAGTCGCTGCTGGCCGATGGCTGGCGTGTGAGTGGCCTGGATGTGTCCGCACCTGCCATCACACAGGCCGCCTTCACGCATGTGCAGGTAGACCTGAGCCAGGGCGCCGACATTGCCCATGCCGCCGCGCAACTGGCCGACGTGGACGCGATGGTGCATGCAGCAGGCGTACTGCGCGTGGGCCCGCTCGGCCACCTTGACCACGCTGGCGGCGAGCTGATGTGGCGCCTGCATGTGGACGCCGCCACGCGCCTGGCCGATGCCATCGTGCCGGCCATGGCCGCGCGCGGTGCCGGCCGCGTGGTGTTCATCGGCAGCCGCGTGGCCCAGGGCATGCCCGGGCGCGGCCAGTACGCCGCCACCAAGGCGGCGCTGATCGCGCTGGCGCGCAGCTGGGCGGCCGAGCTGGCGGCGCAGGGCGTAACGGTCAACGTCGTCTCGCCCGCGGCCACGGCCACCGGCATGCTGCAGGACCCGGCTCGCGCGGACAGCGCGCCGCGCCTGCCGCCCATCGGTCGCCTGATCCAGCCCGCCGAGATCGCGGCGCTGGTGGGCTACCTGCTGTCGCCACCAGCGGCGGCCATCACCGGACAGGACATCGCCATCTGCGGCGGATCGTCGCTGCCGAAGTAATTTTTCACTGCCACCCTGCAAAGCCAAGACCATGAAGATCGTCGACATCCGCGAATCCACCCGCCCGATCAAGTCGGACATCCGCAACGCCTACATTGATTTCTCGAAGATGACGCTGAGCCTGGTCGCCGTCGTCACCGACGTGATCCGCGACGGCAAGCCCGTGGTGGGCTATGGCTTCAACTCCAACGGCCGCTACGGCCAGGGCGGCCTGATCCGCGAGCGCTTCCTGCCGCGCCTGCTGGAGGCCGAGCCGGCCAGCCTGCTCGACGACACCGGCGACAACCTCGATCCGCACAAGATCTGGGCCCGCATGATGATCAACGAGAAGCCCGGCGGCCACGGCGAGCGTTCGGTGGCGGTGGGCACCATCGACATGGCGGTGTGGGACGCCACGGCCAAGATCGCCGGCAAGCCGCTGTACCAGTTGCTGGCCGAGCGCTATGGCAACGGCACGGCCAACCCGCGCGTCTTCGTCTATGCCGCCGGCGGTTACTACTACCCGGGCAAGGGGCTGGATGGGTTGAAGAAGGAGATGGAGAGCTACCTCGCGCGTGGCTACTCGGTGGTCAAGATGAAGATCGGCGGCGCCACGCTGGCCGAAGACTGCGAGCGCATCGAGTCCGTGCTGAAGATCCTCGGCCCCGGCCAGCAACTGGCGGTGGATGCCAATGGCCGCTTCGACCTGAAGACCGCCATCGACTACGGCCGCGCCCTGTCGCAGTACCCGCTGTTCTGGTACGAGGAAGCCGGCGATCCGCTCGACTACGAGCTGCAGGCCAGGCTGGGCGAGGTCTACAAGGGCCCCATGGCCACGGGAGAAAACCTGTTCTCCATGCAGGATGCCCGCAACCTGATCCGCCACGGCGGCATGCACAAGGACCGCGACTGGCTGCAGTTCGATTGCGCCCTGAGCTACGGCCTGGTCGAGTACCTGCGCACGCTGGACATGCTCAAGGAATACGGCTGGTCTCCCAGCCGCTGCATCCCGCACGGCGGCCACCAGATGTCGCTCGCCATTGCCGCCGGCCTGGGCCTGGGCGGCAACGAGAGCTACCCCGACCTGTTCCAGCCCTACGGCGGCTTCCCCGATGGGGTGAAGGTGCAAGACGGCTACGTCACCCTGCCGCCGCTGCCGGGGATCGGGTTTGAGGGCAAGGCGGACCTGATTGCGGAGATGCGGGCACTGGCGGCGTAGGGCAGCAGCCAGCGGCGCCGTCCTGCTAGAACGTGTGCATCAGCCCCAGCGTGAAGCCGCTGGCGTGAGGTTTGTTGGCGACGCCCTGGTAGTTGTTCTTCCAGTCCGTGTAGTCCGCCTCGGCGTAGAGCTTGCTGCGGCGGGACAGCTTGTATTCGGCGAACAGGATCACCCGGGAGTAGCCGTCGCCAAGGGCGCCGGTGCGCTCTCGGCTCATGCGGTAGTAGGCGGCGGTGAGGTCCACCGCCGTCGTGGCTGCCCAGGTGCCGCCGAGGGAATGGACCTTCTGCACGGTCTTGGCCGTGGCGGAGACATCTGCGCTGCTGCGCCCGGTATTGGCCGCGAGCCGGACCGCGCCCAACTGGTAGGCCAGGCCGAGGGTCGCGCCTTCCAGGTCGAGCAGGGTGGCCGACTTGAACTTCTGGTACGCGCCCGACACCGTCAGCGGCCCGCTCGCATACACCGCGCCCAGCCCGCTCGATGACAGGGCCGACCGGTTGCCGGCAACCTCGCCGAAACCGTACATGGCCCTGGCCGTCACGGGGCCGAACTTGCCGCTGTACTTGAGGGAGTTGTCCAGGCGGTAGGTACCGGTGTTGGCGCCGGATGCGCCGTACTCGATACCCAGGCCGTGGCTGCTCAGCGCGGTGGTCGCGATGTTCGGGTTGAAGGCTGCAAAGCGCATGCCCACCGGGTCCACCGGTGAAATCGCTTCTGCCAGCAGGGTGGTCTGGCGGCCGGCGGTCACCGTACCCCAGGCGCCGCCCAGACCCAGCCATGACGCGCGGTCGAAGTACTTGGTGGCGTTGGCCTGGGTGCCCAGGTCCAGGTTCAGCCCGGTCTCCAGGTTGAAGCTGGCATGCAGTCCGCCGCCGAGGTCTTCACGCCCCCTGAAGCCGAGCCGGCTGGTGTTGTCCACGCCGCTCGACAGGCCGTTGGAGTTGCCGTTGCTCGCGGCGTTGGCGGCGCTCAGGCCCGAGGTGTGCCGGACACCGGCGTCGGCAATGCCGTAGATGCTGATGCCGCTCTGCGCGACCGCGCAGAAGGGGGCAAGGGCTGCGGCAGCAGCCAGGAACTTCGCTTTCATCTCTTCTCCTCGATGGTCTATTGGAATATTCGCGGCGCCCTCACGCGCCGTACCGCAGGGGCGGTCGGTTCAGTCGACGGTGACGTGTGCCGTCTTGATGACGGTCTCCCAGCGGCGCAGCTCGCGCTCGATGAGCTGCTTGAAGGCCGCCGGCGTGGCTGGCGTGGGCTCGGCCCCTTCGGTCGCGAACCGGGTCTTTACATCGGCACTGGCCAGTGCCTTGTTCACGTGCTCGTTCAGCAGGCTGACGATGTCTGACGGTGTGCCGGCCGGGGCAACCAGGCCGTACCACTGGTCGGCCTCGAAACCCGCGGTGCCGGGAACACCGCTCTCCGACACGGTCGGGGTATCTGGCAATGCGGCAATTCTTTGCGGGCTGGAAACGGCGAGCGGGCGCATTTTTCCCGCCTTGATATGCGGCAGCAATGCCGGCGTCCCCGTGAAAAGTGCCTGGATCTGGCCCGCGAGCAAATCATTAACCGACGGCGCGGTACCGCGGTAGGGAATATGCAGCAAGGACATCTTTGTCTGCATCTTCAGATATTCCATGGTGATATGCGCTGCACTCCCATTGCCGCCGGAGCCATAAGAGAGCTGGCCGGGCCTGGATTTGACCAGCGCCACGAATTCCTGCAGGTTCTTTGCCGGGACCGAAGGGTGGACCACCAGGACATTCGGCACCCGCGCGACCCACGCCACCGGCACAAAATCCCGCGTCGGGTTCAAGGCGAGCTTGGGATAGAGGAACGGATTGACTGCCAGCGTCCCCACGTGTCCCATGAACAGGGTGTAGCCGTCCGGTGTCGCCTTGGCCGAGCGGTCGGTGGCCAGGCTGCCGCCCGCGCCTGGCACGTTCTCGACGATGAAGGGCTGGTCCAGCGATCTGCTCAGTTCCTGCCCGATGGCCCGTGCCAGGATGTCGGCCGAACCGCCGGGCGTGAAGGGCACGATGATGCGGACCGGCCGCTTGGGAAAACCCTGCGCATGCGCGCCGAGCGCTGTCCCCATGAGAGCCTGCGCCGCCAGAATGCGGCAGGCATTTCTTCGATTGAAAATCATGATGTCGTGTGGATTATTGAAAATGCCTGATGGGCGGCTCAGGGCTCCCCATGAAAATAGGGCGCCTTATTGCAGTTTCTCAAGGGGGCGATCGGGCCGGTGCGAATGCCAGTGTTTTGCGAACTGGGTCGCTTTCTCCGGGCGGCCCATTGGAAAAAATGGATCCAGCCCGAAGATATGGAGTTGTTTTGCCGCGGAGAATACTGTCGCTGGCAGCTCCCTACAATACCGTTCCAAGGTGTGGAACAGCCCGGCGGAATAACCCTTATGGTCTCTTCAAAATCCTCATTACTACCCCCCACCGAGCGGGTAAATGCCGTGGCGCGGGCGCTGTCGCTGCTCGACGCCTTCGGCATCCAGGACGCCAGCCTGGGCTTGGCCGAGCTCGGGCGGCGCACCGGCCTGCCCAAGCCGACGGTGCTGCGGATCGCACGGACGCTGGCAGAAAGCGGCTACATGGTGGCGTTGGATGGCGGCGCCTGGCGGTTGGGGCCATCCACCGCCCGGCTCGGAGCCCGGTACCGGCGTGCCTTCGACATGACCAGCGCGATAGAGCCCGTGCTGCAGGACCTGGCCGCGGACAGCGGCCTGACGGCCTCGTTCTTCGCGCCCGAGGGTGAGCAGCGCATCCGGCTGCTGCGCATCCGTGGCGAGAGCGGCTTCGTCAGCCCGACGCAGGTGGGCGAGGCGCTGCCCCTGGACCGCGGGGCGGCCGGACTGGTGATGCTGGCTGCCAGCGGCAGGACGGGGCCGCTCTACGACGCGATCCGAGAGAAGGGCTTCCACAGCACGGTTGGAGAGGCCGATGCCGTCGCGGCCAGTGTGGCGGCTCCGGTGTTCGGGCGGCGCGGTGCGCTGGTGGGCGCACTGGCGCTCGCGTTGCGGTCAGAGGACGCCATGCCGTCGGAGCTGGAGCGCCTGGGGCCTCTGGTGCAGCGCGCGGCCCAGCGCTTGTCGCGGCAACTGGCGACCGCGCAGGGGCCGCTCGAGTCGCCGGAAAAGATCCGGAGCTACTGGCACCCGTAGCCTGGCACCGGACGCTACGCTGGCGGGGCCGCGCTGCCTGCGGCCTCCAGATGCGCCAGCAGCAGCGCCGCCGCCGGCGGCAGCGTCTGCACATCCCTGAAGCAGATCGCAAAGCGCCGGCTGGCCCAGTCGTCGGCCAGCGGTACCACGCGCAGGCCGTAGGTGGAGGCATAGGGTTCGGCCACCTCCACCGGCACGATGCTGATCGCCAGCTTGGCGCGCACCACGCGCAGGGCGGCGTCGAAGTTGGACACCAGCATGCGGTGCACCAGCGGCCGCCCGGCAATGGCGGCGGCGCGCTGCAGCACCACCTGCACCGCGCTCAGCGCCGGCATGCCGACAAACTCGTAGTCCAGCGCCTCGGCAAAGAACAGGCGTTCGCGCTGCGCCACCGGGTGGCCCGGGTAGGTGACGATGGCCAGGTGGTCGCGGCGGTAGCTGCGCACCTGCAGGCCCTGCAGGTCGGCGGCATCCCAGCAGATGCCGAGCGATGCGCTGCCCTCGCGGATGCCGCGCACCACGCCCGGGCTGACCTGCTCTTCCATGTGCACCTGGATGTCGCGGTGCGCTGGCAGCTGCAGAAAGGCGGCTACGTCGTCGGCCAGCGATTCGGCCAGCACCGATGCAGTGGCCAGCACCCGTACCTGGCCGCGCACGCCGGTGGCGTAGGCGGCCATGTCGCGCTCGATGCGGTCCAGGCCGGCCAGCATGGCGCGGGTGTGCTCCAGCAGGGTTTCGCCAGCCGTCGTGGGCACCACGCCCCGCCGCTTGCGCACCAGCAGCGGGGTGCCCACGATGTGCTCCAGCTGCGCCAGCCGCTTGCTGATGGCGGAGCCGGCAATGCGTTGCAGCTCGCCCGCGCGGGCGATGTTGCCGGTTTCGCAGACGGCGGCGAACAGGCGCAGGCTGGTCAGGTCGAGGTCGCGCATCGGGCTTGTCTCCTTCGGTGGGGCGTGGCTCAGACCGCCTCGCGCCACACGCGGTCGAATATGTCGCAGAAATGCTGCTGCACCACCGACAGCGGCCGGTAGCGGTGCCGGATGATGCAGACGTCCAGTTGTCCGGGGCTCTGGAACGGCCGTACGACCAGGCCGCTGAACGGGCGGCCCGCCACCGCCGCACGGTCGACCACGGCGACCCCGGCGCCGGCCTGGGCGAACCAGCAGGCGGTGGTGGAGGATCGCACCTCCAGGTCCAGGCGCAGCGTGGATGCGGCCTTGCCGTAGGCCCGCCGCAGGCTCTGCCCGTAGGTGGTGTCGAGTGGCGAGGTGATGACGCGGTAGCCTTTCAGGTCGGCCGCCCGCACGACCTTCCTGCTTGCCAGCGGGTGCGCCTCCGGCATGGCGCAGGCCAGGCCGCACTGGTAGCTCTTGACCACTGCCAGGTTGGGGTGCTCGGGCGGCAACAGGCCCACGGCCAGGTCCATGGAGTGGTCCAGCAGGGCATTGGCCATGATGGAGGGCACGAGGATCTCGATGCGGCTCCTGAGCCCCGGGAAGGCATCGTGCAGCAGTGCGACCGCCTTCGGCGCCAGGTGCGTGGCCAGGCTGGCCGACACCGCCAGCCGCAGCGTGCCCGCGTCCGGCCTGGCCAGGCTGCGGGACACGTCGCGCACCCGCTCCACGCCGCGCCAGAGGTTCTCGATCTCCGCGTACAGCTGCTGCGCCTCGGGCGTGGGCACCAGGCGTCCGCGCACGCGCTCGAACAGCGTCAGGCCGGTGCGCCGCGCCGCGTGCCCCAGCAGCTTGCTGACGGCGGGCGGCGACACGTGCAGCATTTCGGCCGCTGCGTTCACGCTGCCGGTCAGCATCACGGCACGGAACACTTCCATGTGCCGCAGGTTCATGCTCGCGTCGGGGAGGGACATAACCGAAGGTTAACAGTGGTGCCATCGTTTTCATTTGCGGGACGGTGTGCCGGTCCGAACAATGGCGCGGACAGACACAAGGAGACATCACATGGACCGAAGGCCAGCGACCCGCTCCGGGCGCCGCCACGTGCTGCAGGCCGCCGCGCTGGCGGCATGGGCCTGCGCGGCGGGCGTGCGAGCGCAGGATTTCCCGGTACGCCCCGTGCGCTTCCTGCTGCCGCAACCCCCGGGTGGCGCTGCCGATCGGCTGGCGCGTGTCATCGGCGAGCGGCTGGAGGCCCGCTGGAAGCAGCCGGTGATCGTGGAGAGCCGCCCGGGCGGCGGCGTGGTCGTGGGCACGCTCGCCGTGGTGCGGGCGGCATCGGACGGCTACACGCTGGGGCTGCTCGGCAGCTCGCTCAGCATCAACGCGGTGCAGCGCAAGGACCTGGCCTACGACGCCCTGCGTGACCTGCAGCCGGTGGTGCGCGTGGGCTACTACACCATGGCCCTGGTGGCCGCGGCCGACTTCCCCGCGAGCAGCATCCCGGAGCTGATCGCGCTGGCGCGCAAGCCGGGCGCGGCGCTGTCATTCGGCTCCAACGGCATTGGCACCTCGGCCCAGCTGGCGGGCGAGCTGCTCAACCACATGGCGGGCATACGGCTGCAGCACGTGCCTTACAACGGCGGCGCCAAGCTGTACACGGACATCATTGGCGGGCAGCTTCCCATGGGCTTCGCGGTCGCGAGTTCCGCGGAGGCGTTCATCAAGTCCGGGCAATTGAAGGTGCTGGGCGTGACCAGCACCCGGCGCAGCCCGCTGTATCCGCAATGGCCGGCCATCGCCGAGACGCTGCCCGGCTACGAGGTGGTCAACTGGGCCGGCTTTGCCGCGCCCGCCGGGGTGCCGCGCGACATCGTGCTGCGCCTGGCCGACAGCATCACCGAAACGCTCGGAACACCCGCCGTCGCACGCGCGATGGCCGAGATGGGCATCGAGCTGGCCACCCTAGGCCCGGGCGACTTCAAGGCCTTCATCCATAGCGAGATCGCGCGCTTCGCCACCGTCACCCAACCCCTCGGACGCACCACCCCATGAACAGTTCCTCCCTTGCCGGCTCCGCAGCCACCACCTACCGGCTCACCCGGGACATCCCGCTCGACGAGGGCTACGACCTCGTCGTCGCCGGCGGCGGGCCTGCCGGCACCGCCGCGGCGGTGTGCGGTGCCCGCCTGGGCCTGAAGACCCTGCTGGTCGAAGCCACCGGCTGCCTCGGTGGCATGGGTACCTCGGGCCTGGTGGCGTCGTTCGGTCCGGTGTCCGACGGCGAGCGCATGCTCGTGGGCGGCTTCATGCGTGAGCTGCTGGAGACGATGTGGACGCAGGGCGCCTTCGGGCCGCACGTGGTGCCGGAGTTCCTGCACGCGCAGCTCAACCGCTGGGTACCGTTCAAGCCCGAGCACCTCAAGCGCATCCTCGACGACTTTGCCGTCGCCGCGGGCGTGGAGGTGCGTTTCTTCAGCCGCGTGCTCGACGTGGAAGCCTCGGACGGGCGGATCAAGGGCGTGGTGGTGGGCAACGTCGAGGGCCTGCGCCACGTGCGGGCCCGCACCTTCGTGGACGCCACCGGCGACGCCGCCGTGGCGGCCTTGGCCGGTGCCGCGTGCCGCGTGGTGCTGCGCGACACCCAGTCGGTGGCGCCGAGCACGCTGTGTTCGCTGCTGGGCGGCATGGACTGGCACCATCCTGACTATGGCGACGACTGGCGTGGCATCGACGCCGTCAAGCAGCGCGTGAAGAGCGAGTGGGTGCCGCGCGCGATCGAAGAGGGTTTCTTCACCCAGGACGACCGCTTCTTCCCGGGCATGAACCGCATCGGCGACCAGGGCGCCACGCTGAATGCCGGCCATGTCTTCAACCTCGATCCGCTGTCCGTGCGCAGCCTGTCGGACGGCATGGTCTTCGGGCGCCGGCTGGCGCAGGAGTACGTCGAGTTCTATCGCCGCTACGTGCCGGGCTGTGCCGGGCTCGAACTGCTCGGCACCGCGCCGGTGATGGGCGTGCGCGACTCGCGCCGCATCGTGGGGGAATTCGAGCTGGGCATCGAGGATTTCCGCAACCGGCGGCAGTTCCCGGACCAGGTCGCGGTCTACAACCGGCCCACCGACGTGCACCCGACCAACACTTCCCGGGAAGAGTACGAGCGGTTCATGCGCGACTTCCACGGCAAGGACAACCTGGGGCGCGGGGACTGCGTCGGCATCCCGTACAGCATCCTGGTGCCGCGTGGCTTCGAGAACCTGTGGGTGGCCGGGCGCTGCCATTCCAGCGACACCCAGGTGCACGGGTCCATCCGGGCGCAATCGGCGGCCTACATGATGGGGCAGGCCGCCGGCACTGCCGCGGCGCAATCGGTGGCCACCGGCCAGCCGGCTTGCGACCTCGACACCTGGACGCTGGTGGAAACCCTGAGGGCGGCCGGGGCCTACCTGCCCCAGGTGGCACTGTCGCGCAGCATGACACGCTGATGTGCCATGCCATAGGTGTTCCGATTTGGAATCATAGAGCTTCCAAAAGAATTTCTTGATACTAATTCGGAAAGTCTAGACTTCTGCATGGCCGCCCATCCGGGCGACGCCCAGCAGGAGACAGGCATGACATTTCAGGAAGCACCGTCGGGCGCAGCGCGTCCGCGCCGCGCCATCCTGCGCGAGGTCGGGTTGCGCGACGGGTTGCAGAGCATCGCCCGCGTGGTGCCCACCGCGCACAAGATCGCCTGGCTGCACGACGCCTATGCGGCCGGCCTGCGCGAGATAGAAGTTGGCTCCTTCGTCCCCGCGCGCCTGCTGCCGCAGCTGGCCGATACCGCCGCCATCCTGGCCGAGGCGCAGACGCTGCCCGGCCTGTTTGCCTCGGTGCTGGTGCCCAACCTGAAAGGGGCGGAGCTGGCCATTGCCCAGGGCGCCGACGCCATCATCGTGCCGCTCTCAGCCAGCCACGCCCACAGCCTGGCCAACCTGCGCAAGACGCCGGACGAGGTGATTGCCGAGGTCGGCCGCATCCGCGCAGCGCGCGACGCCGCTGGCGCCAAGACCCTGATCGACGGCGGCATCGGCACGGCTTTCGGCTGCACCATTCAGGGCCAGGTCGCGCCGGCCGAGGTGCTGCGCTGCCTGCAAGGCCTGCTCGATGCCGGCGCCGACCGCGTGAGCCTGGCCGACACCGTGGGCTACGCCAACCCCGGTGCCGTGCGCGACCTGTTCGAGGCGGCGCGCCGCCTCGCGGGCGAGCGGCTCTGGTGCGCGCACTTTCACGACACGCGCGGCATGGGCCTGGCCAATGCCTATGCGGCGCTGGAGGTGGGCGTGCAGCGCTTCGACGCCTGCCTGGCCGGCATCGGCGGCTGCCCGCATGCGCCCGGTGCCAGCGGCAACGTCAACACCGAGGATCTGGCCTTCATGCTGGAGAGCATGGGCGTGGCCACCGGACTGGATCTGCCCGCGCTGCTGGCGCTGCGCCAGCGCATTGCCGGCTGGCTGGAGGGCGAAACATTGCAGGGCACACTCTGGCGCGCCGGCTTCCCCAAGACCTTTGTGCCTGCCTCCCACCCTCTGACTGAACCCGCCTCCTGCGCATGACCACCACTGCTGCCGCCCCTTCTGCTACCCCGCAACGCCTGCCGCTGGAGGGCATACGCGTCGTCGAATTCACCCACATGGTCATGGGCCCGACCTGCGGCATGGTGCTGGCCGACATGGGCGCCGAGGTCATCAAGGTAGAGCCCATCGACGGCGACCGCACCCGCCACCTGCTGGGTGCGGGTGCAGGCTTTTTCCCCATGTTCAACCGCAACAAGAAGAGCATTGCGCTGGACCTGCGCACGCCCGGCGGGCTGGAGGTGGCGCACAGGCTCTGCGGCAGCGCCGACGTGGTGGCCGAGAACTTCAAGCCCGGCACCATGGCCAAGTACGGGCTGGACTACGCGGCGCTGTCCCAGGTCAACCCGCGCGTGGTCTACGTCAGCCACAAGGGCTTCCTGCCCGGCCCCTACGAGCACCGCACCGCGCTGGATGAAGTGGTGCAGATGATGGGTGGCCTGGCCTACATGACCGGCCGCCCCGGCGACCCGCTGCGCGCGGGCACCAGCGTGAACGACATCATGGGCGGCATGTTCGGCGCCATTGGCGCCCTGGGCGCACTGATGCAGCGCATGACGACCGGTGTCGGGCAGGAGGTGCAGTCCGCGCTGTTCGAGAACAACGTGTTCCTGGTCGGCCAGCACATGCTGCAGTACGCCATCACCGGCCAGGCGGCGGCGCCCATGCCGGATCGCATCTCGGCCTGGGCCGTGTACGACGTGTTCACGGTGAAGGACGGCGGCCAGATATTCCTCGCGGCGGTCAGCGACGCCCAGTGGGCCAGCTTCTGCGACGCCTTCGGCTTCGACGACTTGAAGGCCGACCCGGCACTGGCCACCAACAACCTGCGGGTGCAGGCGCGCGCCACCATGATGCCCACGCTGCGGGCGCGGCTGGCGGCGTTCACGGTGCAGGAGCTGTCGGCCACCTTCGAGGCCCGCGGCCTGCCGTTTGCGCCCATCGCCAAGCCCGAAGAACTGTTCGACGACCCGCACCTGCAGGCCACCGGCGGCCTGGCCGACATCCGCCTGCCCGACGGCGAGCGCGCCGGCGAAACCGCCCAGGCCGCGCTGCTGCCCTTCAACATGGCCGGCCAGCGCCTGGGCGTGCGCCTGCAGCCGCCCACGCTGGGTGAACACACTCAGGAGCTGTTGACGGGCCTGGGCTATGACGCTGCAGGCATCGCCACGCTGCACGGGGACGCCGCCGTGGCCTGAAGACGCTTTCCTGCTTTCCCCATAAAGATGACGAGACAAACACCATGCGCACCTTTTTCACCCCCGTCCTGAACCGCCGCGCCTTCGCAGCCCTGGCCGCCGGCACACTGGCCGCGCCCGCCAGCGTGCTGGCCCAGCTTGGCGACAAGCCGCTGCGGGTCATCATGCCGCTGTCGGCGGGCTCGGGCGCCGATGGCGCCATGCGCGCCATCAGCAGCAGCGTATCCAAGGCGCTGGGCCAGCCGGTGGTGATCGAGAACCTGCCCGGCGCCGGCGGCATCACCGGCACCACGCAGATCGTGCGTGCGCCCAAGGACGGGCAGACCATCGGCATCGTCTCCAACAACCACGTGGTGAACCCCAGCGTCTACAAGTCCATCCCCTTCGACGCCATTGCCGACATCACGCCCATCACCGTGATCGGTGCCACACCCTTCGTGCTGGTGGCCCACCCGTCGCTGCCGGCCAAGAATGTGCAGGAGCTGATCGCGCTGGCCAAGGCCAAGCCCGGCGTGCTCAATTACGGCTCATCCGGCAACGGCACCATCCTGCATTTGGGCGCAGAGATGTTCGTGAGCGAGGCCCAGGTCGAGATCAAGCACATCCCCTACCGCGGCATGGGCCCCCTGATGAACGACGTGCTGGGCGGCCAGGTGCAACTGGCCGTGGTGGCCGTGGCACCGGCCGCGCCGCACATCAAATCCGGTGCGCTGCGGGCGCTGGGCGTCACCACCACCACCCGCGTGTCCTCGCTGCCCGATGTGCCCACCATCGCCGAGCAGGGCCTGCCCCATTACGCCCTGGAAGGCTGGATTGCCGCCATCGGCCCGGCCGGCCTGTCGCAGGCCGAGGTCACGCGCCTGTACGAAGGCTTCAAGGCCGCCGTGGCCATGCCCGAGGCGCGCGACGCGCTGATTGCCCAGGGCTACACCATCAAGGCCACGCCGCCCGAGGCCACCGCGGCCTTCTTCCGCAGCGAGCTGGCGCGCATGGCGCAGGTGGTGAAGAACGCGAATGTGAAGATGGATTGAGCGAATAGGGGTTGCCGCGCATTTCCATCATGGTGCGGTCGACGATGGGTTCGACGGCCGTTCCGGGCACGAACGACGACGGGAAAAGATACGGAATACAGAAAGCACGGAGATGTGCAGGCCCGTTTGTCCCGCGGCCAGGAACAGGCCGTCGGCGAGGCAGACCGGAAAAACGACGCATCAGGAAGCGGTGCGCCGGTTGCCCCACCACTCCAGCGCACGGCCGGCAAGCATGCCCAGTGGTACGCAGGCCAGCAGGTTGATGAGCGGTGCAAACAGCAGGCCGACAGCCGCGGTCGATGACGTGGGGGCCACGAAGACGGAGTGGTACGAGATCAAGTCCACCGCCAATGCCGCCACGGCGCCGAAGAGCACGAGAAGCGGGCGTTTCCTGGCCAGCGCGACGAACAGGCAGATGGCATAGGGGAAGGCCGACCAGGCCCATAGCCCCAAGGTGAAGGGATTGGGCCCGCCATCGGCCTTGAACAGGCTGATGTAGCCATGGAGTGCAATCCCCGACAAGGCGGCTGCCACCGCCAACCACAAGATAAGGTGCCGGATACCCATCTGCCGCCTCGCTTTCGACCTGGGGACGCGCAGGCGTCCGCTTGAAGAAAAGATCAGGCGCGAATATGCCAGAACCGGGCCGCCGCATGCCGGGCAACGAACCAACCCGCCGCAACGGCAAGCGCCAGGCCTGCAACGGCCTCGAACGCTATGGTCAGATTCATGGCGAGGGTGTGCTCGGAGCACAGAGCGAGCGCGTAATGGCCCAGCCCATCCAGCCCGAATGCGCCATCGGCGGCAAGGAGCACGGCCGCAGCCATGCGCCAGCCCACCGCCGCCAGGACGCCCCCAGCGATGCCGACACCGGTGATTGCCAGCCACACCAGGTAGACCTGCTCTCTGGTGAGCCAGGCGGGCACGTTCGGATACAGCGCGATGTACTCCGCGTTGTGGGCGAAGTGGATCAGGCTCGCGATGCAGTACAGCGCCGCCAGTGACCACAGGCCCTTGGGCAACTGCGACGGGATGGATCGGTGTTTCACTTCTTGCTCCAGACCTTTGATTGCATGCGCCGCCGCAGTTTATTGGATGAGGGAGTGGCTAGGGGCGATGGCTTCAAAGAAATTGACTGCGCGCTCATCGTTGCAGGCCTGTTTGGACTGGGCTTTCGGCAAGCACGAAAAATCGGAGGCGCTTTGCGTCGCAATGAAACGGCCACGCAATAGATGCTATCGGCCAAAGAGAAGCGGGCTTTGGGAACCAGAGATGTCGTTATACATGTGACCTGGACCATGTCGCCATCATGAGTTGGAGATCGCGAGGACTCATATGCGCGGCCTTTGCAGAATCATCACGATCACGACAGACCAAACGGCCAACCGCAAAGCGGCTGCAAAAAACACCGATCTCAGTTGCAATGAGCCCGGTCCAGAGGATGCGCCCATCGTGAGCGGTGCTGCTCAGAATCGGCGTTTCTGGGGTCAGTGCAATTGGCAGAAGCTTCCCCCCTCATGTAAAACGAGGCCTAAAACCTTGGGGAGGGAGTTACACTTCCGGCGTTTACGGATGCAAAAGCGCCGGAGTTGGCGCGGCTAAAAATATATTCCTATGCTTGGGCTGCTCAAGCACGATTTTCATTCTCGGCTCGTTTTCTCATCTGTGCCAGCAATTCAACTACTTGGCGAAAAAATGAAAATATTATTGAGAATAATCTGGCTGGGTTTTTGGGGTGTATTTCCATTTTTTGCCTACGGGCAGACAGTCATAAATACCAATCACGTCAATAATAACAACAATGGATCTGTTATATTCAACGTCCAGAACACGAATGCCTACAACGTCACCATCAGGGGGGTTCAGAGTCATTTGGGAACGGTAGCAATAAATAATATTCAGCTGCTGTACAGAACCATTCCTTATTTTGATGATGCAGTTCCATGGGATTTGGGTACTGTAGGAGCGGGTCAAAACGGTTGGATCTCCGCCGGAACGGGTGTCGTATCAAACTCCAATGCGGCAAACGGAATTGTTGCTGCATTATCATCTTTGTCCCTGATAATTCCGGCCGGTGCTACATATCAACTTGGTTTGTCTTCAACAGCCATGCAGTATTCCACCTTGAATTCCGGTGCTGGTGTGAACGTATTTTCAGGGGGTGGGGTCAACGTATTGACTGGTGACGGTATTTCATGGGGTGGTACAGCTTATCCATCTACTCCGGCAAATTACCCGCGCGGATTGATCGGTGGGATTACATTTATTCCTAGCAGGCAGTATTTTGTCGTCAACGCACCGTCTACGGTGACTGCAGGCACAGCGTTCAATTTCACTTTGACGGCACTGGATGCTTCCAACGACATCATGACCGGCTACTCGGGTACGGTACACCTCACGAGTACGGACGCTGCAGCAGTGCTGCCGGCCGATGTCACGCTGACCAACGGTACTGGTACCTTCTCCGCGACTCTGCTGACCGTGGGCAGCCAGAGCATCTCGGCGACCGATACGGTCACGCCCTCGATTTCAGACACCAGCAATGGGATAACAGTCATCCCACCGCCGCCAACGGTGACGTCGATCAGCCCTAGCGCTGGCGCAATCACCGGCGGTACTGCGGTCACGATCACGGGTACCAACTTCACAGGCGCCACGGCAGTGAAGTTTGGTGCGACCAATGCGGCAAGCTTCACGGTCGACAGTGCCACTCAGATCACCGCAACCTCTCCGGCAGGTAGTGCAGGTGCGGTGGATGTGACCGTGGTGACGCCAGGCGGTCCCAGTGCCACCATCGGTGCAGGTCAGTTCGCCTATGTGGTTCGCCAGACCACGCCGGTGCCCGCGGCGGCTGGTGGCGGCACCGTTGCCGTGCAAATCACTGGCGGAAGCCCCTCCTGCACATTGGATCCGGCGACAGGGCCTATCGCCGCGCCAGCGAATTACAACGGCATGACACCGCCGCTGGGTGCGTTGAGGGTCAAGATCACCGGGTGCGGCAACGGGGATACAGTGACGGTGACGGCCACGTTCTCCAACCTGAGCGGCATGAGCGCCTTGAAATATGGCAACACGCCAACTTCGCCCAATACGCCTGTCTGGTACACGCCCAATGGCCTGACCGTCAACCCCAACACCGGCGTCATCACCTACACAGTGACAGACAACGGCTTGGGTGACGATACCTTCAGCGGCGCTGATGGCATCATCAACGATCCGGTCGTACCGCTGCCCGCCCCGACAAACCCCACCGGTATTCCTACGCTCAACGAATGGGGTGTGCTGACCTTGATTGTTTTGATGGCGGTGTTTGCGGCTGGCGCTGTGCGTCAGCGCCGGGTGCTGCATTGATGGGCTGATTCGGGCGAGCGAGGGCACCGTTGGGCTGAGGTTGTGCCGGCGCGGTGAGACACCTTGCCATCACATGGCGGCAGCAGTGCCGACCTCGCGGGAGGCGTATCTGGCTTCCCGCAAGGCCAAAGGAGTCAAGGCTTTCGGCCAGCGACGGTACGAGAATCGCCTCGGAATCCCGGAGCGAGTCAGGTTGCTTGGCGTGTAAATGCTTCATACCAGTCGTGACGCACACCGCTTTGGCGCACAAAACCTGCGCTGCTACCAGTCCCTTGGCCATAACTCGCACCCAACCTGCCTCCCCACGCGGCTAGAGTGGCCATACCAACGCCACTCGGGAACGCCGCATGACCGCCCCCCTGGAGACAACTCTCACCGCTTTGCACGGCGCCGCCGCCGGCGATGCCGGCCGGCCCGCCCGTGCCGACTGGACGATTGACCAGGACTGGCAGCGCTACACGCCGCAAGAGCACGCCACCTGGCGCACGCTGTTCCAGCGGCAGTCCGCGCTGTTGCCGGGCCGGGCCTGCCACGCCTTTGTGGCCGGCATGCAGGCGCTCCCGATTGGGGCTGAGCAGATCCCGGATTTCGAGCAGTTGAGCGAGGTGCTGATGCGCCACACCGGCTGGCAGGTGGTGGCCGTGCCGGGGCTGGTGCCGGACGAGGTGTTCTTCGACCACCTGGCCAACCGCCGCTTTCCCGCGGGCCAGTTCATCCGCACGCCGCAGCAGCTGGATTACCTGGAAGAGCCCGACGTCTTCCACGACGTGTTCGGCCATGTGCCGATGCTGATGAACCCGGTGATCGCCGACTTTGTGCAGGCCTACGGCCTGGGCGGACGGCGCGCGCAGCAACTGGGCGTGCTGCCGCAATTGGCGCGGGTCTACTGGTACACGGTGGAGTTCGGGCTGGTGCGCGAACATGGGGGGCTGCGCATTTACGGCTCTGGCATTGCCTCGTCCTATACCGAGAGCGTGTTTGCGCTGGACGATGCCTCGCCCAACCGCATCGGCTTTGAGCTGGAGCGGGTCATGCGCACGCGCTACCGCATCGACGACTTCCAGGAGAGCTACTTCGTGCTGGACCAACTGGAGGATTTGCTGGAGCTGGCCAAGATCGACTTTGGCCCGCTCTACGCGCGCATTGCGGGCCAGCCCGAGTACGAGCCGGGCGACGTGGTGGCGGGTGACGCGGTGCTCACGCGTGGCACCGGGCGCTACCACGCTGGGCGCCGTCGTTCGTAGCGAATGCTATGTAAATGGTAGCTATTAGCCCAGTCTGCATCTGGGCTTCAGACACTTTTCTTCAATATTCCCAATTCCTGCTCCAGCAGGGCCAACACCTCCGCACGCTGCGGCATGCCGGCGATGGCGCCGTGCCCGCGCACCGACAGCGCGCCCGCCGCGTTGGCGTGGCGCACGGCATCGGCCAGGGCGTCGCCGCGCGCCAGCGCTGCGGCCAGGGCGCCGGTGAAGGTGTCGCCTGCGCCTATGGTGTCGGCCACCGTCACCGCATGGCCGGCGATGTGCAGCGGCGCCTGGCCGGGGCGGTACAGCACGCAGCCTGCTGCGCCGAGCGTGACCACGATGGCGCCGGCGCCGCGTGCCTGCAGCGCACGGGCCGCAGCGTCGTGGTTGGCCGCGTTGCCGGCCAGCGCATGCAGCTCGGTCTCGTTGGGCGTGAGCACGTCGGCCAGCGCCAGCAGCGCGTCGGGCAGGGCGCGTGCCGGCGCCGGGTTGAAGACGGTCAGCGCGCCCGACGCACGCGCAATGCGAAAGGCCTCCAGCGTGCAGTCCACCGGCACCTCGCACGAGGCCATCACCACCTTGCAGCCGCCCAGCGCGCTTGCCGCCGCGGTGGCGTGCGTGGCGCGCAGCCCGTCGGTGGCGCCGGGGAACACGGCAATGCTGTTGTCGCCGCCTTCATAGACCAGGATCTGCGCGACGCCGGTGCGCTCGCCCGGCACGCAGGCCACGTGCTGCGTGGCAATGCCTTCGCGCGCCCACAGTGCCTGGCCCATGCGGCCGAATTCGTCGTCGCCGATACGCGCGATCAGCGCCACCCGCGCGCCCTGGCGCGCGCAGGCCACGGCCGCGTTCGATCCCTTGCCGCCCGGGCCTATGTCGAAGCCGGTGGCGCACAGTGTCTCGCCGCGCGCCAGCAGCCGCGGCACGTGGGCCACCAGGTCGGCGTTCCAGCTGGCCACGCAGACCACGTCGGGCGGGTTCAGGGCGGTGGCGTGCATCAGTCTTGCCCGGGGCGGATGCCGAAGGCATCGATCTGCGCCACCAGGCGCGCGTATTCGGCGTCGTCCAGCGGCACCAGCGGCGGCCGCACGCGGCGCCAGCCGGCGTGGCCAGTGGTGTGGGCCATGATGCCCTTGAAGGCGGCGGTCATGCCATAGCCGCCCAGGATCGCCAGAAAGGCCTGCACCCGCTGCAGGTCGGCCGCAGCGCCGGGCGATGCATGCGCGCCCACCAGCCGCTGCACCAGGCGCGGCAGCACGTTGGCAATGCCGCTGACCGCGCCCTGGCTGCCGCGTGCGCCCAGCGTTTGCAGGTCGGGCTCGTTGCCGACGTAGACCATCACATGCGGCATGAAGGCATCGGCCAGCGCCAGCGAATGCGCGCGGTCGCAGCCGCTGTCCTTGATGCCGACGATGGTCTGCGGGTAGCGCGCCTTCAGCGCGCGGATCACCGCATGGCTCAGGCCCACGCCCGCGACCTGGGGGATGTGGTACAGGTAGATGCGCAGGCGCGGGTCGGCCACGGCGTCTATCACCTGGCGGTAGGCGTCGATCACGCCCTGGTCGGGCACGCCTTTCAGGAAGAAAGGCGGCAGCATCAGGCAGCCATGCGCGCCGATGGCCAGCGCATGGCGCGTGAGCGCCAGCACGTCGGGCAACGCGGCGCAGCTGGTCGATACCAGGATGCGGTGCGCCGGCACGCCGTGGGCCACCAGGCCGTCGATGGCGGCGATGCGCTCGGCCACGCTGAAGGACGGCCCCTCGCCCGTGGTGCCGAAGGGCGTCACGCCCTGGCAGCCCGCGTGCAGCAAGGCCAGCACATGGCGCGCCAGCTCGGGCACGTCGATGGCCAGGGTCTCGGTCAGCGGCGTGAGCAGGGCCGGCCAGATGCCATGGAAGGGCGCGGGCACGGGGTGGGACAGGTCGGCGGACAGGATGGCTTGGGGCAGGGCAGACACGGCGGTGCTTGGTGAAGGGGGAAGGGGGCGGGTTCAGGGCAGTGCGGGCTTGCGCTGCAGCGCCTCGCCAGCGACGTAGGTGCGGTTCCACACGGGCGAGATCACCAGCTCGTTGACGCACACATGTGGCTGCAGCTCGGCAATGAAGCGGATGGTGCGGCCCAGGTCGGCCTCTTGCAGCATGCGGGCCTTGTCGGCGGCGCTGGGCTCGACCGGGCGCTTCTTCAGGATCGGCGTGGCGACTTCGCCCGGGCACAGCGCGGTGGCGCGCAGGCCGTTCACGCATTCCTCGATGTTGAAGGAATGCGTAAGCGCCATCAGTGCCGCCTTGCTCGCGGTGTAGGCCGGACCGGTCATGTACTCGTAGTGCCAGCCGGCAAAAGAGGCCACGTTGATGACGGTGCCCGCGCGCCGCGCGCGCATTCCCTTGAGCACGGCCAGCGTGCAGTAGGTGGCGCCATGCAGGTTCACGCCCACCACCTCGCCGAAGGTGGCGGCATCGGTCTCGCCCCAGTAGCGCTTGCTGAAATTGATGCCGGCGCTGTTGACCAGGATGTCGACGCGGCCGTGTGCGGCCTCGATGGCGGCAGCCACGCGCGTGACCGCGGCGGCGTCGGCCACGTCCAGCGGCGCGGTGCTGATGGCGCCGGCCGGTGCGCCGCCGGCCTCGGCCTGCAGCCGGGCGGCTTCGAGCTTGGCCGGGTCGCGGCCGGAGATGACGACGCGGCAGCCGGCCTGCGCCAGCGCCGTGGCGCCGGCCAGCCCTATGCCGCTGCCGCCGCCCGTGACCCAGGCGACCTGGCCCGCGAGTGCCGGGGTGGGGGAGGTGTGCTCAGTTGCCACGGATGCGCCTCAGTTCGTCCGACACCAGCGTGATCGCTTCATCGCCAATGGCCTTGGCATGGCGCTCGTAGATGACCTTGGTGCGCTCGCGGATGCGCTGCATCTCGGCCGGGCTGATCTCGTTGACGGCCATGCCGTAGCCGCGCAGCTTGTCGACGCTGCGCGCCTCCATCGCGCGGTTGGCGCGGCGCTGCTCCTCGCGGCCCAGCACGGCGCAGTCCTTGAGCGCGGCCTGCTCCTGCGGCGACATGGTGTCCCACAGCTTCTTGGAGAACAGCACCAGTGTCGGGCTGTAGGCGTGCCGGGTCAGCGTGAGGTACTTCTGCACTTCGTAGAACTTCATGTTCTCGATGTTGGAGAGCGGGTTCTCCTCGCCGTCCACGGTCTTGGTCTCGAGCGCGGAATAGACCTCGCTGAAGGCCATGGGCACGGCATTGCTGCCCATGGTCTTGAAGGTGTCGATGAAGATGTTGTTCTGCATCACGCGCATCTTCACGCCCTCGAAATCCTCGGTGCGGGTGATCGGACGCTTGGAGTTGGTGGTGTGCCGGAAGCCGTTCTCCCACCAGGCCAGGTTGACCAGGCCCGCGGCCGGCAGCTTGTCGGAGAACCATTCGCCGGCCTTGCCGTCCAGCAGCTGGTCGGCCTCCTGCGCGGTGTTGAAGAGGAAGGGCAGGTCGAACACGCCCAGCGCCGGCACGATGGCCACCACCGGAGCGGTAGAGGTGATGACCATCTCCAGCGAGCCACTGCGCACGCTTTGCGTGGAGGTCAGGTCATTGCCCAGCGCACCGTCCCAGTAGGCCTGGATCTTCAGCTTGCCGCCGGATTTCTCCAGCGTGCAGGCGCCCATCTTGGCCAGGCCGTTGCCCATGGGGTGTTCCTTGCTCACGCCGTTGGAGACGCGGATGGTGCGCTCCTTGAACTGAGCGTGGGAGGCGCTTGCCGCCAGCAGGGCGGCCAGCGCCAGTGCGGCAATGCGGGGTGTGCGGGTCATGTCATGTCTCCTTTTTTGGATGGGAACTCAACTGCAGCAAAACCAATTCAGATGGCCACCACTTTTCCTGGGTTGAGCAGGCCGGCCGGGTCCAGCGCGCGCTTGAGGGTCTGCATCAGCGCAATTTCTTCTGCCGTGCGCGAATGGCCCAGCCAGGCGCGCTTGACCGTGCCTATGCCGTGCTCGGCCGATACCGAGCCCGCGCATTCCTGCACCAGCCCGTAGATCACCGCGTCCATCGCGGCCTTGGGCTGGGCGTCGATCGGCAGGCCGGGCACCCAGGCGATCAGGTGCAGGTTGCCGTCGCCGATATGGCCGTAATAGACGCTCTCGCAGCCCGGGATCTGCGCCGCCAGCGCGGCCTTGCAGCGGCTGACGTAGTCCTCCATGCGCGACACCGGCAGGCCCACGTCGTAGGCCACGTGGGGGCCGAGGGCGATGTTGAATTCGGCGCAGGCGTCGCGCAGCGCCCAGAAGCCCTGCGTGTCGGCCACCGATTGCGCGACTGCGGCATCGGCCAGCAGGCCTTGCTCCAGCAGGCGCTCCAGCCACTGCTGGAAGCGCGGCGGGTCGCCCACGGGGTCTGCGCCTTGCGCCTCCACCAGCACGTAGTAGCGGTGGCCGCCGGCCACGGGCGAGCGCACGCCCATGCGGCCTGTCACCACTTCCCAGTAGTCGGGCCACATCACCTCGAAGGCCGACAGCAGCGGGCCCAGGCCGTTGCGCGCCGCGCCCAGCAGGCCCAGCAACTGGTCGAAATCATCCACCGCGCACAGGGCCGCCATGCTGCAGGCCGGCTTGGGGTGCAAGCGCAGCACGGCGCGGGTGATGATGCCCAGCGTGCCTTCGCTGCCAATGAACAGGTGCTTCAGGTCATAGCCCGCGTTGTTCTTCAGCATCTTGTTCAGGCTGGTCAGCACCGTGCCATCGGGCAGCACCACCTCCAGGCCCAGCACCAGCTCGCGCGCCATGCCGTAGCGGATCACGCGGTTGCCGCCGGCGTTGGTGGACAGGTTGCCGCCGATCGAGCACGAGCCGCGCGCGCCCAGATCCAGCGCAAAGAAGAAGCCGGCGGCGTCCGCCGCGCGCTGCACCGCCTCCAGCGGCGTGCCGGCCCGGACCGTGAGCGTGGCGCTGGCCGGGTCGATTTCTTCCACACCCACCATGCGCTCCAGCGACAGGGCCACCCAGCCGGCCTCCGGCCGCGCGCCGGCGCACAGGCCGGTCAGGCCGCCCTGCGCCACCATGGGCAGGCCGGCATGGGCGCAGCTGCGTACCGCCTCCGACAGCTCTTGCGCATCGCGCGGCCGCACCACCGCCAGCGGTGGCTGCGGTGGCTGCGGCCCCCAGTCGTTGCCGTTGCGCGCCGGGATATCTGCGCCCAGCAGCACGGCCGTCGGGCCCAGGCGTTGCTGCAGCGCCAGCAGGGTTGCGGTGGCCGGGATGTGGGGGGCAGGGAAGGGCGGTTTCATGCACGCAGTAGTCGGAAGCTGTGCGTATTTAAACTTGTATGTAAGGCACTAAGGTACTGGTATATTACCTGAAAACGATCCGCAGCCCTGCAAGGCTTGGCGGCGCCTGGCTTTCTGGCAAACTTTTGGACACTTCCGGCCCCGCCTTCGCTGATTGCTCCCTGTGCCCTCTTCTTCCAAGCGCTTCCAGATCGGTCAACCCCAATTGCTTGCCAACCTGGTGGCGCAGCGCCTGCGCGAAGCCATCGTCAGCGGCGAGTTCGGGCTGGGCGAATTGATGGCAGAGGAAACCCTGGCCGAGTCCTTCGGCGTCAGCCGCACACCGGTACGCGAAGCGCTGAACCAGCTGCAGCGCCTGGGGCTGGTGGTGATCATTCCGCAGCGCGGCACCTATGTGTTCGAGCCGAGCGAAGGCGACATCGCCGCCATCTGCGAGTTCCGCTGCGTGGTCGAGCCGCGCGCCGCGCAGCTGGCCCACCGCAATGCGCAGGCCGCCACCGAGGCGGCGCTGGACCAGGCGCTGGGCGAGATGCGGCTGGCCACCGAGGCGCGCGACGCGGTGCGCTACGGCCGTGCCGACACGCGCCTGCACGAGGCCTTCTTCGAGCACTGCGGCAACCCCTACCTGCAGGCGGCCTACGACACCGCCGCCGCCAAGATCGCCGTGCTGCGCACCCACCTCTCGGCGCCGGGCGACATCCTGCACCCGCAGGGCCTGCAGCAGCACCAGCAGATGCGCGCGCTGTTCAGCGCGGGCGACTTCACCGCTTTCGAGGCGCTGATGTGCGCCCACGTCACCGGCACGCGCGACAACTACGTCAAGAGCCTGCAGGCGCGGGCGCTGCCCGAAGCGGCCGGCGGTTGAACGTCATACTCACAAAAAAATAGCGCCTGGTCCTTGTGCAACAAGGGCTCCAGGCGCTTTTCATGCCCAAGAACTGGGCATGGACGGCGGCAGGCTTACAGCGTGTCGATGAAGCTGCGCAGCTTGTCCGAGCGGCTCGGGTGCTTGAGCTTGCGCAGGGCCTTGGCTTCGATCTGGCGGATGCGCTCGCGCGTCACGTCGAACTGCTTGCCCACTTCTTCCAGCGTGTGGTCGGTGGACATCTCGATGCCGAAGCGCATGCGCAGCACCTTGGCTTCGCGCGGCGTGAGGCCGTCCAGGATGTCCTTGACCACGTCGCGCAGGCCGGCCTGCATGGCGGCGTCGATGGGCGCGGTGTTGGCGCCGTCCTCGATGAAGTCGCCCAGGTGGCTGTCGTCGTCGTCGCCGATCGGCGTTTCCATGGAGATCGGCTCCTTGGCGATCTTCATGATCTTGCGGATCTTGTCTTCCGGGAT
>Ga0116227_10003704_pt1 | contig 33839 bp, 23 predicted proteins | sample S1TSphgellanicum_FD_89693 | JGI IMG/M metagenome (GOLD analysis project Ga0116227, IMG submission 89693) | Host-associated microbial communities from peat moss isolated from Minnesota, USA - S1T2_Fb - Sphagnum magellanicum MG | ecosystem: Host-associated > Plants > Peat moss > Unclassified... | reverse complement strand
TCCACAAGAAGTCACATACAACAATTGTACTATAATCCACATTCTCTAAGGACAAGAGTCAAACTGCAACAGAAGCTGATGAAGGTTTCCAAAACATTCTTTGGAATCATAGACAATTCACAGTATTCAAATCTGCTGGAATTGTAATCACCAGCGCAAGCAAGGCTGGTATAGCTAACTTCAATACCGCCGGAAGCAATTCTGCAAAATGCAATCACGATGCAAAGTTCGAGACCAACCGTAGTGGATCGAGCACAAGGGCCACGAGAGGAACACTCCACCTACACCAGCAACAGTGGAAAAGATACGCGTCATGCGCCCGCAAGGAATGGCATCTTCGCGCATCAATTCCCCGCTGGATGCTCCTAGTGCCTGTCGCAGCGCCATCGCCAACTAGCTCTTGCGCTCCACACACGGAAACACGCAGCAGGATTAGGGTTTTGGACATCAGGACATTTGAGTTCTTCACATAGAGAGCAGGACTAGGGTTTTGGACATCAGGACATTTGAGTTCCCACAGAGAGCAGGATTAGGGTTTTGGGTTTCAGGACATTTCAGTACGAATGGGTTCAATTATGGCCATGTCTTCATACCGACAAAGGGTCATAATAGAGTTATCTGTAAAGTCACCTTGTCCTCACCCTGTCTTTGGGCCTGCTTTCACCCCCTATCCCCTCTTTCAGTGGTATATGCAAAGTAATGAAATTTTATTAAATCTCAGTATGAAACTCAGAATTTAATGTTCAAGAGTAATTATAGTAGTTGTACAGGTAGGAGCAGTGAAAATATATGTAGCAGCAGTGGAGGCCCAGCCAAAAGCAAAAGACAGGATGAAACTCAGTTTACCACCAAAATTGATGGAAAAAACTAGTTTGGGTCCCAGTTATTTTGCTTTGTATAATTCTCGTTCCAAGCATCTCTTTAGTCTTTACATACCTGTGTACTTGCCACTGGAATAGGTATGCTTACTAGGTGTGAACAAAACCTTTGTCACCAATGAGATTGTTGGAATGGGGAGCTGGCACCTTTGAATGTTGTAACATGCTTTCATAAGGCTTAAGCCTATATAGGTGTACAGAAAAAAATTGTAACAAAATGATATTGTTCAAATTGAATGGTACCTTGAACTATCATATCATGCATGAAGTGAAAATGGTTTTGCCTTCACATTTTGTACAATATTCAGAAATATGAAATATTTTGCATACATAATAATTCTTGCATTTTTCATTATTTCATATAGAATGTTACGTACAACACTATGAAAAATAATCTCTATGTTTCATACACACAAGTTACATACAATAATTTTTAGTAATATATTGGTACACATGTAGTGTTAACACTTTATAATTAAGTTGTAATGTAAAATGTATGGTGAAGATTTGGTTTTATGTGTGTGTGTGTGTGTGTGTGATGGGGGGAATGAAAAGGTTGGGTGATTATATCACACTATGTGTGTATTATGTGTGTGGTCTTGTGTGCATGTGTATATGCTTGAGAGAGTCAAGGGGATGCGCATGAATGTGATGTTAGTATGTGATTGGAATAAGATGTAATTGAAATTTAAAAATGTAATTGCATGGGCAAGAAAATTATGTGCATGATATGACACAATGTTAACATAATAGTTTAAAATATAATGTTACATGTTACGTTATGTTACAAGGTATGGTTATTCCCACTACCAACCTATTTTGTTTTATGTGGGAATTCAATCTTGGTTGAAGTTAGAATGTCTTGTGCTCATTTCTCTCAATTAAAATTCTCTCCCATTGCTCTTCAACTCAAAAAGTAGGCATAAAAACCGTACAAATTGCCCACACCTTTAGTATGACTAGCAACCAATCAATTATTCCAATGTTTGGTGACAAACAAAACTTCATTCCTTTTCATGAGGAAGTCACTATTTTATGGTGTGCTTCCCACAAGTCTCATGATATTAAAATAGTCTTAGTAAGTTTCAAAATCAATACCATATTTAGCTCTCAAGTTCAACTAGTTTGCTTTTTGAAAAAAATTGAAAAAGATCAAAAGTTTGACAAGAACTATCATTGAAAGTTTACATGATTTGAAGTATTGGGAGTGTACGGAACATCACATACTTAGTTTTTTATTTCCCATGACACAAATTTCTCCCCTTTCTCCCTCCCAAAAGAAAAAAACATGCATTTTCATTTTGTATCATACTTATAAAAAAATTAAAAATAAAATCCAAATTGTGTTCCCTCCTTTCAAACCTCTCCTCATTTTGTATGACTAACTTTCATGATGCAACATCAAAAGAAACATTGAACTATAAATCTTTCAATTTGCAACTCCAAAAATATAAGCATCACTTCCTAATACATTGTTGAAAATAAATGGGGTGGAATTTTTGGGATAATTCGAAAGCAAATAAATTATTTAATTGAGATTCTTGGCTTCAAAATGTAAGTATATTGTATGAAATTTTGGAAGTTGGAACTATATTATATTTTCCACTTAGAAAAATATTTTTCTTATAACCCCCATACGAAAAATATGTTTAAAATTGATCCATGATCAACCCTAAACAAAATCAAGACACCAAAAAAATATATAAACAAACTATACAAGAAAACAAATACCAAAAAAAACATCTTAACATATTAATAGATATAGTCTAATTGTTTTGCCTCTTAGAGTTAGAAACCTTGGATGATTTTTGGGAGTTTAAGCCTTCGTTGTTCCTCCCCTTCTATGACAATTTTATTAAGGTTAACTTCATGGAAAGATGATAGTCATAACTAAAAGAAAATGGGTTAAAAATTGAACAATTTAAATACAGTGTCATGTTGCATGTACTAACAAAGGTTGTAAAAACACTATAATTGAATAAAAACATTACCCACTAAAAACATCACAATAGTCTATTGTGAATTCACAACCAATATTTTTTTTAAATAACTAAAATAAATTTTAAATGTGAAATTCCTACATCACTTTTGAAGAAACCCAAACCTTCCTTTTGTTCCTAAATTTCCAAAAGCAATTTAGCTTTTTTGAAACAACTATTTCAAAGCACTAATTCTACCATCACATTCATGTCATAACTTTAAACCACACATATAATAACTAACTACTTACAAAAAGTTAACCTACAAATCTCCTAGCATCTTTTTTGAATAGTACAATGGAGCAATAAGCAACCACAAACTCACAAAAACCTTAAGTTTCTAATGAAATGGAAAAACCACATATTTACTCACAAAAATTTGAACCTTGAACCTTTTCATTGGAATCTCTAAAGTTATTTTCCAATGGTTTTTAACAATGTTCAAAAGTTCTAGTCCAATTCAAGAGTGGATCTTCTCCACACATTGCTCATATGGTGCAATCCCAATGATAGTTCCACCAAAATGTTGAACCTCAAATTAAATTCTTTGAAATTAGTTCATGGATCCAACTCTATATCAACTTAAAATTTAAAACCAAACAACATTGGCTTTTACTAATGTTGGACAATTATTAGAAACAAGAATATACCTATGGTTATCAAGGTGATTCTTAAGGTTCATAATCATGGTTTTGGAAAAAAATCAAATAATTGGTTATAATATATTTAACCACAATTCTCAATTTTGAAAAACCAAATTAACATTTGTGAAACAATAGGTTTTTTATTATTTTCTTCAAAAAAATATTTTAAGGTTTTTTTAAATAAATAAAATTGATGGTACTTTTTTTTTTCCAAGAGATAAAATTGATGGTTTAAAAATTGGAATCAGTGGTTTTTGGGAAATTCAAATAACTAGACAAAATTGATTTTTAAGGGCTAGCGTGAAATAATAGTCATCCATGCATGATTCATTGAAGAAGGAATTTTTTTTTTTTGAATAAACCCTTAATATTTCAAAGAAAAATATTTAAACCCTTGATATTTCAAAGACAAATATGAAGCTAAATTTAAGTCTAGGAAACTAATGTTACTAAAAAAAATGGTTTCCTTCAAGAAGGAAAAAAATGAAAGCACGAAAGAATTCTTTAAAAATATTAGGGATTCTTTGGATCAATTAAAGGGAGTAGAATTTTCAATACCATAAGAACTAACAATTATGTCGATTTTCAATTCTCCCCCAAATTAGTACATAGTGTTTATAAAAACTATGACTTGCAAGGAAACATTGTATACTTGGAAGGTCTAGAATCAAAGCTACGAGGTGAAAAGCTACATATCCAAATTGATATTGAAAAAGAAATAATGGGAAATGTCATGATAATACAAGGAAAACACAAAAGAATCATAAGTATATCCTATTTCCAAAATCGCAACTTTCTCAAAAAATAAGCTTGAAGAAACCAACTTGGTGTGGTCACCCAAAGGAGGAGGTTTAAGAGGCAAAGATCATATTAAAAATTCATAACCCAAAAAAAATCTTGAGAAATTGAAAGGAAGCCAAAGTAGACTAGGGAATTGTTGATTTTGTGGAACCAAGGGTCATTAAAAAAAGGAGTTGTTCAAAAGTTAGTATCCAAGATAAGGAAGTTAAACAACTAATTAACTCCATATGTTGTCCAACAAACAATAGATGCATTGCATTACATTTAACACCTTGCCAAAAGATGAAAATAAAGAGAAATTTGGTATATAACAAAAAAACAAAAAAACCCTTGAAAGTTATTCAACAATTTTTTTTTCAAACTTTTCTTGGTATTTTGACTCTATCGCTACTAAACACATTCTAGGAATTAATTACTTACTAATTTTCATAGAAGAATTAAACAAAAAAAATCCATAGCCCCTATAAGTGGAAAAGGTCTTAATGTTGTAAGAGAGGGGACCAACTTGATTTCCAAATCCAAGTCCAAAGAAATAATAACATTTCGAAAGTTCTATATGTTTCAAACATTTTTAAAAATCATAATTTTTTTGTAGGAACAATCACAAATGCAAATTTTAATGTTATTGAAATCTACTTTAAGGTTCGCCTAATCAAAAATTGAAAAACCAAATAGATTATTCTAAAAAGATCAGAATAAAAGGTCTTTACCAATAAACAACAAAACCATAAAACTTAATATACTCCCTAACGAAATTTCCAAATCCTTTGAAGCACACATTAAAGAAATTTTTTGGCACCAAACATTAAGACATTTCAATTTTGGGGTCATGGTTTACTTGAATGTTTCAAAAATGATAGTTTAAGTATTGTAATGGGTTCCAATATTTTTAAAAGCAATAACATTCTTAAACATTTCCACCAACCTTCCCACTTAAACATACAAATTATACAATTTCTATGTGTTAAGATCTTCAAACATTCGAACCATGTATGACATGTGGCATTCTTGTACCCACTTTGGGTTCAAATATATAGAAATGTTTTGTATTTGATGAAAATAAGTCATACCTTTTAGTTATTTAAAAATTTCAAGACCCATTTATAAACCATATGACTACAACTTTAAGAGAACCAATTTGAAATATAAAGATAGATTAAACATTAGAATATATTAAATTTAATACATTAGGAAGTGATTGTCCTCCATCCACACAAAAAACAAAGTAATTTGTTATGTGAACAAAAAATGTTAATTTTCAACAATCCTAACTTTCTAAGGCTTCATCCAATATATATCTTCATGTGTGTGTGTGTGTGTGTGTGTGTTTACCAAACTAAAATTTATTTTCTTATATAAATTGTTATATTATAACAATTTTATGTGTAAACATTTTTTGCTTTAAAATACAAGTATTTGTTGTTTATACAATACTACCAAAATACCATTTATATTCACATGGATGGAAATATTTTCACATTTTTGTGATGTGATTGTTCAATGCTACAAGACTGTAATTTTACATTTTCATTATCACAAATTTGACATTGTTTTATATGGTATATATTTTGTTCCCAAAATTGCCCAAAAACTTGCGAAGGACAACTTTTTGTTACATTTAAGCAAAATGTGGCCCTTTAAATCTCTACATCAATTCATCAATAGAGAAAGAACCTTGGGCATTCAAAACTTTTGTATATAAAACCCAAGTGCAAAATTTACATTAGAGGGAAATTAACCAAAAGCAAAATTCCTAAATTAATATTTAATATATATTGGATTTCATACATAACAACATATATTTGGACCTTGAAAGTGAAATCCTTAAGAGGTGTACACTATTTCATTACCTTCAATAATAGAAGTAGAAAAATTTAGGTGAAGTTATTAAAATGAAAGGACCAATCACTTGAAGCTTTCAAAGTTTTCAAAGTAGTGATTAAAAATGAGACCATAAGAAAAATCAACACATTAAAATTTGAAAATGAAAGAAAATATACACCTCAAAATTTTATAAAAATGTTGGAATAAAAAAGGAAATGAATTATACATATTGACTTTATCAGAATGAAGTTGATGAGAGGAAAAACAAATATAAATAACCAAAATGCATTATTGTTGAAAGAGGTATACTAATGAATCTTTGGGCTAAGCTAATCAATTTTTCACAATTTTTGTAGAATAAATGATTGTCCAAGTCCTTGGAATAGAAGATTCCTAAGGAATCATTTTAAAATAAGAAACTTAACCTTTCATAAATTTCAATATTTTTGGAACCAAAGTTTATGTCCATTAAAACACAACCAAAAATGTTGGGGAATAGATTGAACATCGAGACTTTAAATATCAAAATTAATGAAAATAAATAATCCTACCAATCTTACATACCTACACAAAAAAGAAAATGGTAACTTCCAAGGACCTAATGGTTGATGAAAATGACGGTTTTACCTTCAAAGAATAAACATGAACAAGAACATAAGGGTTAAAGGATTGGAGAACAACTAATAAGTTTATAGGTCACCATTATCAAGTTTCTTAAAGAAGTGTAAAGGGGTGAAATTGTAGCCCCCGATCATTACCGTCTTCTAGGAGGTGAGACCAAAGGAACAATGTCAACACCTTATTACTCAAAAGAAAGAAATTACCCTCATTAGCTTACTTTATTACAATTACTCAAGTAATAAGTAAGAAGTAAGGTTTGATGTTTAAAAACAAACCTACCACCCTATTTGTAGGTTACTCTAGAGGTGTCAAAGGAAGAAACTATAAAAAGGCAAAATGGGAAATGAACATAAATGGAGAGTAGTAACACATTAAGGTGGAGTACATAATCCTATCAAAGCTTGTTGGATTTTCAATCATAGGCCATGGAACAAAATATAAATGAAGAATATGTGAAAAGGACTCAAAATTTTTATAGTATATGTGATATTATGATCACATTGTCACATGAATTTCATGAATAGATTTTGAGTTACCATAACATATTAAACTTTTGAAGTGCCAAAAACCCAATGTCAAAGTCCATATCATATGATTATAAATTCATTATATTTTCTAAAATGTTTAATTGAGTGATTTTTTAAAACATAAAAAATAGTGTGATGCCATTGATACAAAAGAAGACGATTTTGAAAGATTTTGAAAACCATAAATTGAAATATTAAACAAGGAAATATGAATTTTTTAATAAATTTTTTTATTCATTTGAATTAATAATTCAACTCACGTTTTTTTAAATGTAAATATTTTGTACAATTCTCTACAATTGATAAAGTCTAAAAGTAAAAAAAATGTTATTTAACCTTGCCATATGGCTTGTGCAATATAATTTATTTTGCTACAATGTTAAATGGATTTTTATTTTAACATTAATATGGACTCCACATATGCTGGAAAGTACTCCACTTTAGTGTGCTTTCACCCAGCTACTCTTCAAGGCTCTCAAGTACTTTCAAAGCCTTTGGACATTACTTCAGTGGGTCTACATGCCTCCCAAAGCTATTGTCCCACCTTCACAATGCATGGAGACCCTTTTATAACCTTGTTTACCATCTATAGCACCCTAAAACACCTCCTCAACCCTGCTTACCCTTTGTAAAAAACTACTCCCACTCATGGTCATTGTTTACTACTTACAGCAATCCCTGCTAATCTACAGATTACTACTTTCAAGTGTTTCCCCCTTTTTCTATTGCTACATACTGGCTACTACTTTCTTGTGGTAGCCAATAGCTAATTACTCCAAAGGCTACCACATGGTATGCCTTCTTATTATTTGTTCTAAAAAAAATGAAAAACTACCATAAAAGCCGCAACAACACCCTTGTATAATCTTAAATTACATTATTTTATACACCTCTTAATAGGATAAACTACACACACAACAAGTAAAAATTCCTCAACCATTTTTCATTAAAATCATACACAAATACAAATACATTTCCTCATTATTCTCTCCTCCCTAGTGTTATACCACACTCTTTTCCAAGAGATTCTTCCATCCCAACAACTAACTACAATAATATCAAATGCTTTAAAAGTGCACCAACACCTTTTTTAATCCTCCTTCTCCACAAAACCACACAATGCCCACATTGACCCCATGAAAATAAGGCCCTTACCTTAATCACCTCTTAGAAATCTTTTAGATAATTAGGTAGATTACCCCAATCCACTCACTAACATGAATTATTTAATCCCCACTAACTTCACCCCTTTGATAAAGGAGGGTGTATGCATTGTAAAGTGGCTCGTTGGCAGATGCTCCACTCCCTAAAAGTCCATATGATAGTGTTAAAATGGCAATATATTTTGAAATCATTAATTTAGTGGGGAATTAAATGGTGGTTAATGAAATATAAAGCCCATATGAAAATAAGCCATTTAAAACAAATTTTTAATGTACATGTTAAAAAAAATAAAATTGAAATCCACCCAAAAATGATTATGATATGGACTTATAAAAATATGGCTCATTTTAGGCCATTCAAAAGTCCATAACTTTTTTTTGGTTAATTTTTTTCTAGCATTTTTTTTGCACATATGTTCTTTTTGTTTTAAAATATTATATATTGAGTCCCTATAATATATCCCAAATAAAATTCATACAAAAAAATGCATGTATAATATAGAGGCACAAATAGTAAACCAATCCATATTTTTCAATTTCAAAAATCCATTACTATATACTTGGTGTATATATGTTGTAATATTTTTTAATTGATGTCCTTTTCTTCAAGTTGAAAATCTAAATTTAACCACAAATTTGGAAGATTATTATTTTTATGCCATGTTAATAATATGTAAATGCACACCACTTTGCAAAAAACTAGATTATGACGCAAAAAATGAACCACCTTACCTTACAACCACCTAAAATGGTAAATCTACCACTAGTAATTATTAATTACTAAAAGGCTTATGGTACTAACTAGTCTAAGGATTTCTACCCCTTAACAAGAAGGTTTAGAACCTTAGGTGGAGGGTTGACGAATGGAAAAAACAATAAACACCTCAATAGATGGCAAAAACTTTGTGTTAGTTCTAAAACCTACACCATGTTCCTCATCCCCATTTAAAGTGATTTATAGAAACACTAATTAAACATTCATTATAAATTTTATAAAAAAAAAAAGGTTCAAAATCTTAAAAGATTTTGTAGGATTAAAAACAAAACCCTAAAACTAAAACATTACATATAAACCTCTGAGGTTTTTTAAACCAAAACCTCAAGTTTTTAAAAGCAATCAAAGAACCTCATTGGAAAAAAATCATGAAATTAGAAATGGAGTCAATATCTTGAAACCAAACTAAGTCTTTATTTTTTTTTCTATAAGTCACAAAGGGATTTCAATTAAATGGATTTATAAAATAAAACCAAAACACATCCACAAGTCAAACATAAAGCAAGATTGGTCACAAGGGGTTCAAACATTATATGGATACCTTTTCACATGTAGCCAAGTGGATTACAATCAAAATCATCACCACAATTTTTATGTCAAAAGGTTGGAAATTGCATCATTTAGACATCAAAACAACATTAATAAATGGTGAAATTACAAAAGATATTTACTTCAAATATCCTTTGGAAGGTTTGTCACAGTAGGTCATGAAAATCTTGTGTATAAATTGAACAAGACCTTGTATGAGTTCAAACAAGCTTGAAGGTGTGGTTTGAACACATCAACATTTCTTTCACTAATTTAAGTCTAACCAAATTTTCAAAGATGGAAACCTATATTATTTCAAGGAACAAGGTCATATGTTCATCTTAATAATCTATGTGGATGATTTGTTCATCACTAACAAGCATGCACAAAATGTCAATTGGATCAAAACCCAATTATTAATATAGCACAACTTGGGTTTTATGACTTGGGTTGTTATTTACAACTTAGGTTTAGTAACCAACTAAGTTGTTAAATTTGGTTAGTTGTTAAACCCAAGTTGTTTAATTTAAGTCACAAAACTCAAGATATGTTGTAGTCATGTTTAACCAATTCAAAATGTCTAATTTGGGAATGACATTGAAATATCTAGGATTAGAGTTTGAGCAAGGTTCTCAATGTGTATAAGTCTAATCATCCATCAAAAGGCTTATACATAGGAGTTGTTGAAAGATTTTAGAGTGAATGATTGCAACTTAACATCCATGTCATTGTTGAAATGATTCAGTTCACAATGAAGATGGCTTGTGCATGAACCTAGAGCTTGACCTTGAAGCTTTGAGCTTGTAACTTAAAGCTTAATGTGATTTTAATCCACCTACATGGATGAATGTCATTTTTGCATGGATGAATTTCATTAATGAGTTGGATTAAATAAATAAATCATTGAATGAAATTAATCCATGATTGGAATATAAATTTTTAAAAAATTATTTACGTCCATCTTCATTTGTTGTCCAAGTATTAATATTTTAAATTTGAATGTCATTTAATAATGGTGGATAATGTGACTATAGGGGAAAATATGATAATGGAACCAAAATAATTTTTAAAAATTTGTTAAAAAAATCAATTTCATCAATAATGCTAAGCAATTAAAAAAAAATTGTCATGAGATGAGTGTTAAACATCGCCCCCCCTCATTATTGACAACAACATTATATATGTATTTTTTGAAAAATTAGGGCGCCTTGAAAATAAATAATTATAAAAAACAACCCCATTGTCATCTATGATAATAGGTTGTTTGAAGGAAGCTAATTGAGATGCTTGAAACTAAATTTTAATTTATTTCAAAAATCCTTGAAGTCATCAATAACAATAGATAGTTTTAAAATATTTAAAGCATTCAAAACCCATTGTTGTTAACAAGATTAGTTAGATTTCACAAAAGTTATGGCACCTTTGAAGAAGAATGAAAAAAAATCCCTATTATTGTCCATGACATTTATAAATAGGTTTAAAAGAAGTTGCGGTAACTTTGGAGAGGAAAAAAACCATTGTCGTCAACGACACTAGGTTAGTTTGCCAGGAAAAAAATTTAAAAAAAACAACAACCATGGGGTGGATGTTCACATGATAATAATAATATAGTTACGATGTATTGAAAATAATGGCATTTTAAACCATAATCATCAAATTCATTTATAAGGGAATTTACATTCTATTACTCAACAAATGTTATATCATATAAAATTAAATTGTGTTTCATAAAGCTTTAGTTAATTAAAACTAAGGGAAAAAAAATTCATTGATAAGAACTTAATGATAAAATAAAACATTCATCCATAATTTTGATTAAAATTTTATATATTAAAAACATGTAAATTCATGTTTTCATCCATATATTAGATGAATGAAAAAAATCATTCATCCATAATGAAGATGAATGCTTACATTCATCCCCATGTTTGCTTCTAGGTTTATCTATATAATGTTCATTTTGTGATTAAATTCTTGGGTTTTATTTGCATGTGTATAGGGAAAAAAAGATTTTATCATCCCAAGTTCCAACTTTAGGCTTTAGGCTCAAGTTTTAAGTTCATGCAACAACTTGCCTCATTTCACAACTACTTGAAGAAACATAAACATTCAATGTCAATCCCACCTACTATAGATGCTTGGTAAGCAAACTAATTTTCCTCATACATTCGAAGCCTAACATAACCTATGCAATACACTTCATAAATTAGTTTATCCACAAACCTCATAAACACATGTAAAAGCAACAAAACACATTATGAAACTTACTATGTCAAAAGCACAATGGACTTAAGATTTCAACATAAAAAAAAGTTGAATTTTTAATCACTAAATTCACAATTTTATTGATTGGGGTGGTGATTTAAAAAACAAACAATCAATTAGAGACTTTCTTTGGTGTGGAGCCAAAGATGAATCAAAATTCTGTACATTCCATCAAATAAACAAACTATCTATGTGTTCACAAAGGTGCTAAGGAAAAGCAAGTTCTTTAAATGCAAAAAAGCCATGGGATTTCACTATCCATATCAATAGAAACTAGACTTGCATACACAAAAACACCTAGGTAGGAGACATACAATTAAGTTATGCACCATTTCCTTTGAAGGGTCATCTAACCAATTTTCATAAGCTTGATGAAATTCCTTTTGTCCCTTTGAATTAAGTTCCCATACATCAAACAACAACACCTCATCTTGCCATTGTCAAAACACCAACCTCAATAACCCTAACTCAAGGTAATAATATCTACATCAATTATCCAAGGGCAAATGTGTTGAAAAACTATCACCTATGGTAACAAGGGGAAACAAGGGATCAATGGTTTCATTACCCTTTCCATTTTCATCCTTCACTACAAAATCTTTTCAAATTCAAGTTTCTTACCTTCACTTTGCTAATGCTTAAAACATTCAATAAATTTGATTCTTCTTTCCTTCAACTTTGAGCCTTTAACTTTATATTTTAATCAATCTTTCATTTACCCCATAAAAATAAGTAGTGTTTCATCCTTTTTTATCTTACCTATCCACCCAAGTCCCATTTACCTACCTAATTTTAGTCATTAAGTGGAGCCACAAGATTTAGCCATTATGTTTAACCATTAGATTTAGCCATTATCCTTAGCCACTAGATTTGGCACTAGGTTTAACCTAAGGTGAACCATTAAATTTAATTAATAGTTATAGTTTAAGTTTAACCACTATGTTTAACCATTATGTTTAACCATTAGATTTAGGCACTTAGTAGGTTTATCCACTAGATTTAACCATTAGGTTTAACCAAAGTTTAGCTGTGAAATATGTTTAACCAATAGGTTTAGCCATTGGGTTTACCAAATAAATTTAGCCACTATGTTTATCCATAAAATCTAACCATTAAATTTATCAATTATGTTTAACCACTATGTTTAGTTGTCATAATTATTCATTAAGTTTAACCACTAGGTTTAGCCATTATGTTTAGCCATTATTTTAAGTCATTAAATTTAACATTAGGTTTAGCCACTAGGTTTAGCCATTATGTTTAGCCATTACTTTAAATCATTAAGTTTAAACACTAGGTTTAGCCATTATGTTTATCCATTATTTTAAATCATTAAGTTTAGCCACTAGGTTTAGCCATTATGTTTAGCCATTACTTTAAATCATTAAGTTTAACCATTAGGTTAGCCATTATGTTTAGCCATTATTTTAAATCATTAAGTTTAGCCACTAGGTTTAGCCATTATGTTTAACCATTACTTTAAATCATTAAGTTTAGTCACTAGGTTTAACCATTATGTTTAGCCATTACTTTAAATCATTAAGTTTAAGCACTAGGTTTAACCATTATGTTTAGCCATTACTTTAAATCATTAAGTTTAACCACTAGGTTTAACCATTATGTTTAGCCATTATTTTAAATCATTAAGTTTAGCCACTAGGTTTAACCATTACATTAAATCATTAAATTTAACAATTAGGTTTAGTCATTATGTTTAGCCATTACTTTGAGTCACTAAATTTAACCATTATATTTGATCATTATTTTAAATTATTAGGTTTAACCATTATGTTTAACCATTATTTTAAATCATAAAGTTTAACAATTAGTTATCACCTAGGTTTAACCATTATGTTTAATGATGTGAATAAACATGTGAAATAAAAAACTTGATAAAAGTTGAATTCTTATGATTGTGTAGTCCATTGGTAAGGACTCGACTTATCATTGTGATGGTTTGGGGTTCAATTCCTTATATTTACAACCTATGTGCATAAGTAAAAGGCTAGGGTAAGTAAGTTAGACTAAAATAATTCAATGAGTTTAGGTTAGGTTAGGTAGGTTAATTTAGACTAGCACCTACCTACCTATGTGCCTTTTTCGACCTACCTAAACCTATTTTCTACCTACCTACCTACCTACCCATTAATTTTATAAATAATAATGTAGAAAATGATTTTAATTTAGGTATAAAATTGACCCAATCAAATGGTCCACTATCTATTAGTCAAATAGTTAGTCATTTTATAAATCACTTTGCTAGTCAAAATGATAGGGTCAAAATTGATTGCCTAATCACATTAATAGGTCCAAATCGACTTGTCTAAATTGATAGGGTGGTTTTTTTTATACTTATCGTTTTTTGGGTATTTTTTTATTAGAAAACCCAATCGAAAAAACTATGAATTGTAATAATGATGATTTGTTTAACAAACTAATTACGATTAATTTAAAATATTTCATATTAACTAGGTACTAATTTAATTAATCCTTTTTTTGGTTCTATTAAATCACTACACCAATATGTGTGAAGTTCATTATGTATTTCATTATATTTTGAATGAAATTGGACAATTTATCATGGTGAAAATGGCCAACCGTTTATTAGATATGCACCAATTGTTATGGACAAGTGAATTCATTAATAATTAAATCATTAATAATAAATTCACCAATAATAAATTCGTTAATAGTTAATTAGGAACCTTCATTAGGCTACTTAACCTAAGTTGAAAACCTAACCCATTTAAACACCTAGCCCACCAACATAAGGTGCAAGTGTGAAGGTTTGAACCTTTCACTTCTTTTCACTTCCTTGCTTAAAAAACAAGTTTTTAACCATTGAACCACTATTTAAATGAATGATCTTTTTTATCATCATATATTATTATGCACATTCTTTTTTACCCTAGATTAGTCTAGGCTATTCTTGGCTATTCTACCATATATTATTTTAAATTATTTTACCATAGGCTATTTTAAATTATTTTATCAGTAATTATTTTGGACTATTTCATTATTGCTTATTATTGGTTATTTCATTGTAGGTGGGTGAAAGCATGGTAAAGTAGACCGCAAATGTTCTTTGCAACATAAATGTAGTTAGGAAATATGCTTTGATATATTGAACTTTAAAATATTATTGATTATTGAACATTTTTTTCAACTTTGTTAAAAATTTAAATAAAATAACATGTATAAAGTAGATTTAAGTAGATTCATGGGAATTCAAGTAAATGTCACAATCTATTTTATAGCCTTTATGTAGATTATAAGTAGATGAAATATTACATTTTTAAAAAATGTACTTGTGGCTTTTCATGTTTTCCACATTAGAATAAAAATATATCTAGCTTGTAGGGTAAAAGTAGGTTTGAAAAAAATATTTACCAATCAATTTCAAAAGTACTTGTTACCTACTTTTATTATATTAAAAAATTTCAAATTTTATACTCAATTTACTATAAACCTTATGTAGGCATAGATGTTTTCAAAATGAAAAATAAAAAAATTCCAATTTACTTTCTTGTGTTTTTGTAGAAAACTATCATATTTTAAATTAGGATTTTAGGCGGACTACTTTTTTGGCCTTCTTTAACGTGCTTTCACCAAGTTATTGTTAATTATTATAGGTTATTTTAAATTATTTTACCATAAGCTATTTTTGGCTATGCTATCATAGGTTATTATTGACTATTCAAGGCTATTTTACCATATGTTATTCTTGATTATTATAGGTTATTATTGGTTAGTTAAAGTTATTTTATCATAGGCTACTCTTGGTTATTCTATCATAGGCTATTGTTGGTAATTTTGAACTATTTATCATAGGTTAATCTTGGTGTTTTTAAGTTATTCTATTGTAATCTATTATTGGTTATTCTATTATAGATTATTATTAATTATTCTATTATAGGTAATTATTGGTTAATTTATTATAAAATTATTTTTTGTCATTTTTGGTTTTTATTTTTAGTTATTCCATCATAAGAACTTTTTAATATATTATTTACCTTCAGTTATTCTTGTAAACCCACGAGATCCAATAACCTAATTTTACCAACAAGGAAAAGGTTATTGGATAAAAAATAAATAACACAAAAAATGGAAAGACTTGAAGGTAGGGATTATTTTATGTCTGCTTACAATGTTGTTATAACTATTGTTTGTAGTTATTACCATCTTTTGTAGAGTTGGAAAAACTCACAACCACTTGTAAATCTTCTACAATTGTTGCCTACCATTTAAAGAGCATGTAAACCTTTTGTGGTTACTGTTTATTGTTTGTAGCACATTCAAACCCTTTGTGGTCACTCCCTACCATCTATAGCACATTCAAACCCTTTGTGGTTGCTCCCTACCATCTATAGCGCCTTCAAACCTTTTGTGATTGATGCCTATCGTCTATAGCGCCTTTAAACCCTTTGTGGGTGTTGCCTATTATTTACACATTTATAGACCCTTTGTGGTTACTACCTACCATTTATAACAATGTTATTTTCCTTGTAGACCTCAAATGTCATGTCTACCTTTTTGTTGTTACCTTTTAATGGTAGTTATTATCATGTGGCAAAAGGTATTTCACTATGAAAAAACTATGCCCGTTGCAACTTGTCCGATGCAATTAAAAAATGCCCTATACACCTAGATTATAACTAAAAAACATCTTATACAATTAGATTATAATTAAATAAACAAGTTTCAACAAACATGATTTCTCATAAGGTTTCTTATTCTAGAAACTAAAATAAATAGTAGGTAATATTTTTTACTTTATAAAAGAAAAGTTCACTAATACAAATAAGAAACAAAGTTTTATATAAACTTAATATGAACTATTATCCTTTTTTTTTATCACACTTTAAGTAGAACACACACCAAGAAAAAACAATAGAATCCATATAACCTTCAACCATTTTCCATTACATAAGGACAAATATAATTTTCTCCCATGTTTTTTTTTTTTCCCTCATAGAAGAGTGTCACACACAAACATTTTTCAAATGTTAACACAATGCCAAAACGTGTCTTTCATAACTTGGACATTTATGATTAATGTCCTAATTTAATCATGTAGTCATATGTCCTTAGTGATATATTTTTACTCAAATTTGTGACTACATTGTAATTGCATTATGACTACATGATTAGATTAGGATTATTCTGTGATTACATTGCGATTACATGATTAGTTTACATACATTAATAACCTACCTAGTAGCTATGTTGATAGTTTAACTAGATGTTCACTACCTTCTAACTATTTACTAACAACCTATCAAGTAGCTAATGCTTATAGGCTAGTATTACCTATTATCTACCCACTTATTATGTAGTATATATGTACTTACCTACCTACCAAATAATATGTATGTACGTGTGTGTGTACCTACCTACTACCTACTTATTACTACCTCTAGGGACTACTTACCTATTACCTACCAAACTAGGTACCTACTAAGTTACTAGGTAGTATCTAAGTTGTTAGGTAAATACCTAGGTACCTAACTTATAAAGTAGGTTAAAAAAAAAGTTTATAACAATATAGTGAAAATTTGTCATGTAAAAATCATGTGGTGCAATGGTTAAGTGGGGTTAAGAACTTATTCCCTTGATGTGGAGGTGAGGGGTTCAATTCCTCACACCTGCAACTTAATGAATTATCCTAATTAGTTTAGCTTGCTAACTAAGTTAGCTTACATTCCTAGGTAAGCTAAGGCCTACATACCTAACATATAAGCTGGGTTTTTAGCTTTTGTACCATGTGTCTACATGGCATGGGTGGAAAACATATTTATTTCATGTTCAATGAATTATATCCAATAACCATAATTGATGGTTTTCATCAAGCATTGATGACCTCCATGACTTTAATCGCAAAAGTCATAGTTATACGTTGTTTTGCGATTAAGTCACATTAACGACTCATTGTCCTAAACAACGTGTCTTATTTGACGACATAGTCATGTAATCATAGATGTCTTCCATGATCAACAATCTATTCATAAATCAAGTCATAAAAGGCAACTTTTCTTGTAATGTAATGATTCATGAAACTAATCATCTAATTAAATCTTTCATTCCTTCCAAGAAATAAATAAAGAACCTAAGAAAGATGTTCATCACACAAAAGTTGAGTCCTTATCCTCCTAGATTTCATTATCTTCTTAAATCTTCTTATTCTAATCCTTTTCACATATCCTAGTTAAGGGAAATCCATGCATCCCTTATCCACTTGAATTAATTAACTTAGATGGGTTCACCCCCTAATAAATAAAAGATGGTAAATAAAATATTTACCATTAGTAATTAAGTAATTAATAGAATGCCCTTCTAATTGAAATAAGATAAAATATTATTTATAATAACTATTATTATTTTATTTGAATTCCTCCCAAAATTAACTTTTGATTATTTTGCCCCATGAAGGTAATTCATTATTAATAGTAATATTTTTATAATCTATTTTCATTCTATAATTTTCAAGTGATTGTTTTGCCATTTGACAATAATTACCATTTAGTGATGGTACTACTATCTTCTAACATTCATAGTGTTTAACGAATATATAATGATTTTTCACCCTTAACAATTATATTATATTATATATATTTAAATATTATATTAAATTATTATAATTTAGGATAAAATAATCTATAATAATATAGAATAGAATGACCTTGAATAATCTTTGAAGGTATAACTTGAAATAACATATATTAATTTAATGTAAAATAACATAAAATAACATAAAATATATTCTAAAATAATCTAGGATATTTAAAACAACAACATAAAAATAAACCTATTTACCATACTAAATTATAATAATGAATTATGTTAACTACTTAATTAGTGGTGGAACATGATGATTACATAATGTCCTTGTAATAAAATAATTTTAATCAAGGTGAAATCATTGAGATAATGTAAAACTATTTCATTTATAAGCTTCCATAATCATTTAGGTTAGTAAACTACACCCACTTTTGTATTAATGAATGTCATCCAAATGTCTTTTTGTGATGTAAAATTACTGAGACCAATGGTTTATTTTTCCTATGTTAAGAGCCCTTGTCAGCTAATCCTAATAGTCCATTAGATTGATATAGTTGCTTCCAAAGCACACAAAGTACCATAATACAAGGGTGGTTTCAAAACAAGTTTGCACAATAATTAATTTATTTTGAAGATTTCATTTTGAAAAAAAAACATTCCAAAATATTTCAAAAGAATATTCTTCCTTTTTCTTCAAAAAAAAACTTAAGTCTTTGGAAAAAAAATTACAAATAATTTCAGCATTTTAAAAAATATATTTAATTTGTGTCAAAGCCGCCAAGGTACTATGGTAGTCTCCTAGATCAAGGATCCACGAAGTTCAACTACCATTGTATGTTGGATGTGATAAATAGTACTCATAGACCCCTTCAAATAGCTCACAGCAGTGATTCTTTTTTACTGGTGAATTTTTGGCAAATTTTTCAACCTGAAAAAAATGATTTTGATCCATACATTTATGATTTTTCATGGAATAAATGACCCAAATTCGCCAGATTTCAAAGGAAAAACAATTCCAAATCATCAGATTTGAATGATAAGTTCCAGAAGGTAGCCAAGAATATAGAAGGATTCTGTTCTTTTTTTTTCTAAATTTCGTATCTAATATGCAACCAAATTTGGCTAAATTATTTTCTGGATGATTGTCAAATTGGCTACACCACAAAATTCTTTTTAAAAATTTGGCTAAATTATTTTCTGGATGATCGTCACATTGGCTGCACCACAAAATTCTTTTTAAAAATTTGGCTAAATTATTCTCTGGATGATCGTCACATTGGCTACTCCACAAAATTCTTTTAAAAATTTGGCTAAATTATTTTCTGGATGATGGTCACATTGGCTATACCACAAAATTCTTTTTAAAAATTTGGCTAGATTATTTTCTGGATGATCATCACGTTGGCTACACCACAAAATTCTTTTTAAAAATTTGGCTAAATTATTTTTTGGATGATCGTCACATTGGCTACACCACAAAATTCTTTTTCAAAAATTTGGCTAAACTATTTTCTGGATGATCGTCACATTGGCTACACCACAAAATTCTTTAAAAAAAAAAAAAAGAAAACCCCTGGGTCAAAGCATGAAATGAATGTCAGGTTTTGATGGCAGGTGCCTACCAAGTGCCTACATTTGTATGTACCAAATAGAGGGTGTGAGTGGTGATGCTGCCATTAGCTTCAGTGCACCATCTTCTTATCCTGCACCAAGTTACACCACCAACCAACCAACCACATTCATATTCTAAAAACTTGCGTATTTTGCATTTTGTCCCATTCCAAAACCCAACTGGCTTGACCAAAGTGCAGAGATGACAACCACCCAAAAACCCAAAAATATTGCCTCCAATAAACACCACCCACTTCCCTTCCCTTCTTCCCTCCCAGTGTTTCTTTGACTGGCGCACAATTTTCGCCAAATCTCATGGAAAAAAACATGACCCAAATTCGCCAGATTTTGAAGATTTTTATGATAAGTTCCCTACTAGTAGGTAACCAAGAATATGGGAAAATTCTGTATGTAGCCAAATTTGGCTAAAATTATAGCTTATGAATGATTGCCACTTTGGCTACATTGCAAAATCCTTAAAAGAAACCCTGCTTCTTCCTTCACACCACACCATTCAAAATCAGTTTACATACCTGCCTATTAACAGACTGACCTACCTACCTACCTACCTACCTACCTACCTACCTACCTACCTACCTACTACCTTTTCAAACCTAAGCTGACTGACTACCAATCAATCCAAGTACCTACCTTCCTACCTACCTTCGTTCTTTTCACAGCTGAACCCTAGTTGACTTGCAACACCACAACGCGTTCTAATCAAAGCCGCCTTGATTGAACCTGTAAGTCAGTTACAGACCATAACCCAACCAGGGTTTCTTTTTGAAAGGAATTTCTTTTTTATGTAGCCTCCTAAGTGGGGATCGTCAATAGGAAGATTTATTATATTAAAAAATGGCAATCGTCCTTAGGAAGATTTAGCCAAATCTGGCTATAAACCAGATTAGTAGTATAATTCTTTAATCAACCTTCTATATTCATGGCTAGTACACACACTGCCAAAAAGAAAAGGAAAAGAAATCTGCCGATTTTCACTCTTTTTTCTTTCTTTTTTTCACTTCTGGCGATGGAGGAACCCCTCCAAAATCACTTCATTTTAAAAAAAATTTAAAATTTAATTTCTCTTTTTGGCTACATTTAGACAGTTTATAAAAGGCTATCCCAACCCTCCCAAGAAATTTCTTGCGCGCTTCTCTCTCTCTCTCTCTCTCTCTCTCTCCACTTGACCTCGTCGTCTTCGTCCTCGTCGTCAAGGTCTTCGCAGGAGTCCGTATATTCCCCGACCTCCACTGAGCTTCTGTTGGACTCTAGCCGTTCAAGAGCTCAGCCTTTTGTTAATGTTGTGGTGTTTGCTGACCAAGTGATGGGTCTGTGATGATGATCTGCTTCTGCTTCTGCTTCTTCTTCTTCTTCTTCTGCTTCGACACCTGCACCTCATAAGTCCAAGTTTGAAGGATTTGGCGACTAGTCCTCGTTCTAAGATTCAGCTACATTATCATGCACCATCGGTTTCAGAAGTATATATAGATCTTAGAATAGACTTAGCCCGACTTAAGTTTACTTGATGATACTTATAAGTGCTAGAGCTGCAGCAGTTGGACGTCCGCTTGTACTTCGAGCCTAAAGAATTTGGAGATGATTGTTATTATATATAATCCTGCAGCTATAAGCACCTGCTCCTGAGTCGATCTGCAGTGTTCTTTCACAGCTCGTGTTAGAAGAGGTTTCTTCATGACAGAGGATTGATCAGCTAGATCCAGTCTGTCGAGCCGGTGCTGCATCTGATTCTGGATTTCGCTCTTACATAATTACCCGAAGTCGAGAATTTCTTGGTCGTGTGGCGACTTGCAGCAATGGGAATCGTGTGGGAGGATGAGAAGAGTGTACTAGCAGCTGGGGATGGGAAGCAACAATATGTGTGTGTGACGGGGAGTTGGGATCTTTTGAGCTCATGGCTTGTGCGCTCCCTCCTTGACAAAGGCTACAATGTGCGGTCTACCGTCCCCATAAACGCAGGTGGCAATCCTGATCAGTACCACCATTGCAGGTCCTTGCAGCTAGCTATCGCTAGCAGCCTTCCTAGCTCTTGGTTTCCTGATCTCTGCGAAAGCAGGACGCCATGAACCAAAGGGATATTCATGGGTGGGAGGTGAATGCCTGCAGATGAAGCTGCAGAACTAATGGCACTGCCAGGAGCCGAAGAACGATTGGAGTTGACAAGGGCTGATCCGATGGACTACGGAAGCTTGGTTGAAGCTTTCATGGGCTGCTTCGGCGTCTTCCATACTACCTCACCTAGCGACCTTGTTTCCAACTACCCTGTAAAACACCTGATCTCTTTCACGACCTCTCCTTATGCAAAACATCTCGAAGGTTTGGAGCCTTGAGTTGTTTTCAGAATTGAATTTCTACTGCAGATCGAGTGCTGCAGGGTCTGACAGCTGCTCATGTGTAATTTGTCGCTCGCGTGTGTGAATTTGTAATTGCAGCCCGAGATGATAGACCTGGAAGTGAGAGGAGCGCTGAACGTGGTGGAAGCTTGTTCCAACGCTGCAGTCAAGCGCTTGGTACTCACCTCATCACTGTCAGCCATGGTGTGGGATCAGCAAAGGAATGCCGGCATTGAAGGGGCTTATAATAGTTGTATAGACGAGAAGTGTTGGAGCAATTTGGACTTCTGTCGCGCAAAAAAGGTGCGCTTGCTCTCCACTGCAGCAGCTTCCATCTTCCCAAGTGTGTGTGTGTGTGTGTCTCTCTCTCTCTTCTCCACCATCTCCTGCACTTCCGGTTCAATTAGAACTGCCAGTGCTCGAACTAGTCCTGCCTATTGAATCTTTGGAAGTTCGGTGTCAGGAAGAAGAGCTTTGTGAGGGGAGAGATTGTGAATTCTTTCAAACTTGATTGTGCTGCAAATCGTGTGTGGTTGTACTGTCTTCACTGCAGCTATGGGGTCCTGTGGCGAAGACCATGACTGAGAAAGCGGCTTGGGCCTTAGCAAGAGACAAAGAGCTGGACATGGTGGTCATCAACCCTGCCAATGTACTGGGTCCCAAACTCATGACCAGCTCCTCCACAGCATCTATCATGACATACCTGAAAGGTACCCCTTTGTTACCTACCTCAGGACATGCACTCCTGTAGTGCTGTCTATCCTTATACTTCTAGAGATCCGAATTGCTTGGGTTTTCCTTTTTTTTTTCTTGTGAGGCTGGGGAGTGTGATTTCTCTTTCTTCTGACATTTCAGCACCATTGGAGTTGGCAGGAAGTGTAGAGATTCAATGCTCCTCCTTTTGGAATTCTATGTAATTGCTGAGTTTCACAAGATGAAATGCTCCTCTTTTGGAATAGAATACCATGTAATTGCTTAATTTCACAAGATCCAGTGCTCCTCTTTTGGAGCATTAGTATGTAGTTGCTGAATTCATAAGCTAATGATTTCTCTGCATTTGGAGCACTCATTAGAACTTCCTCAATATCAATTGAATTTGGTGTGATAAATATTGCAGGCTTCATTGTTACATCTTTTTTCTGAATTTTTTTGGGGTTTACAAGCACATTCCAGAGTATTGTTGTTTTAGCCTCGAAAGGAGAAAGGCAGAAAGAAATTAGCTGTGAATCCAGATCCAAATGAGGCATCATCCTTTGCATACAATCTTGAGAAAGGATGATCTTGAGAATTCAACTCATTACTCCCAGTTTCTGCTGTATGTTTCAAAACAGGGGTGAAAGAGTTGCCACAAAGTGGTTTGTTTGCAATCATGCATGTTGACAATTTGGCACAAGCTCACATTTCTGCCCTTGAGATACCCAAAGCATCAGGTCGTTATATTTGCTATGAAAGAGTAGTGAGTGAGTTTGAGCTTGTGGAACTCATCCAGAAGCTCTACCCTCATCAATCCGTGCCCTCCAGGTAAATACCAAACCCTGAACCCCAGAGGCAAACTAGTGTTAGTTTTTGTTTGAATGCATGATTGTCCCATGTGTAGATTGTATTAAGCCTTGTCACATTCTTGGTGTGCATGTGGTGACTACCACAACTTAGGTTATATTTTTGTCATGAGCTGCTGTGGCATTCGATTTTTCAGTTTCATTTTTCTTTGAACCCTTTATGTTTCTTTGAAATCACAATGTCACAAAATTAGTTTTATGAATTATGCTTTGTTTTTTTTGGCAGGTTCTCGAAGTCAGGTCAGCCACATGTGTTGAAAAATGAGAAGTTACAAAAGCTGGGCATAAAATTCCAAACTAGTGTAGTGTAGTTGAGTCATAGTGATCATGTGAAGAAAGTGGAGACTTGAAAAACACCACTACCTACACATTGGCTCATTTGGATCCACAGATTTACAAATTGGCCAGCAAGCACCCTGTCCATTATGCACTAGGGAATACACCCCTTAGGTGCATTCTGCTTGTTTTGGGTCACTAGGGCAAGGTCCATTGACCAAGTCCTTTGGACAAATTGGCAACACCCTTCAGGTACATTCTGCCTCCTTTTGAGTCACTAGTGCAAGGTCCATCAGCCAAGCCCTTTGGACAATCGGGAGGCAGAATGTGCTCTTGAAGGTGCAGTCCCGAGGTCTATAGGTGAGTGGAAATAGCAGTAAAGTAGCCAATGGCTAGGTAGGAAAGATTTAGATACCGAAGTGTCATAATTAAGAATCAATGATCACTACTGATTCTGCCCATGTACAAGGACCTAGAAACCTGCCCAAATACATTGGTTTGAACTGCTGTGCAAATGGCATGTTCCAAGGTGCCTTAGATCAATAGATGCATTGAGGGAAGTCTGAGCAATTTTCAGGCTTTAGGATTGGGTGAATGCTCATCCCATTTGAACTATCTATGCAACATAGAAAACTTAAAAGACATCATGTTTAAAAAAATGTAGACCCCCTCGTCAGAGAATGAGGGTTTATAACATATGGAACACATGGAGTAACATAACAGGAAATTTTTGGACCATCTGCTGGGCACATCATTATGAACAATTGGAACAGTACCTTTTGATTCCCCTTGCCCTCTTGGAACATGCAGAAAACTGATAGATTCCACTCACCTCACCAATTCCACTTGTCTATGAATCCAACACAGAGTTGAGAATCCCAAACAGGGCGTTAAGCACATTACAAGACTAATGGAAGAATCCTTAGCATTGAGAAGCCAAACTAGGCTGTGAGAAGCTTGAAAGCACCAGCATGGAAAGAAACACAAAGAACAGGTCCTACAAACAACTGTAAAACAACACTCAAGCAACAGACAGGAATGAAATCCTGCAAAAATCTCTAGTTACCGGTGGGATCACAAGTACATAGAGAGCTTGGAAAGCACCCAGATAATGTTGAATGAACATACATCTATGACATTGCAGAGAAATTCTACAACAAACTTTGAAGAAACCATTCTTTCAGCTCTAGCAAAACCTTACCTAAAATGAAAAAAGAGTGTGGTCATAACCTTGTAAGTGCTGCACACAAAGTGTCAGAGTGTCACCTTCACTGTGAATAGCAGTGATCAGTTGCCATGACTCACCACTTACTTCATCAGTTCCCAACTGTGGGTGTAGATAAGTAAATAATAAATTGCATCCAAAATTTTGGGCAGACCATTATGCAAGCACCTGCATCCTGACTTTCAGTTCCATTTTCTGGAAACAACAGGAATGTTCAACCATGTGGTTGGCTACTAGTCAAGAGACATAGCTAACAAAATAGTCAATAATGCCCTCATTCAAGCTACGGCAAGTTTTTGAGGGTTAGCTTTATTTTATTTGGGCTCATCCCTGTTGAAGCAAGCATCTAAGGCAAAGGCATAGAGAGTGCTACATAAAGGGTAGTGGTCCTGCACCCTGAATATACACACCATGCATGGGTGAGTACTTTAAATAATCATCAAGGTACCCTTCTGTCAATTCTGGCAAATTATTGGGTGAAAAGTACAGATGAATATCTTGAACTGAAACTCAAGGAGCACAAACAAGAGAGCTACAATTGGAGGGGTCGTAGGACCTGTAGATTCAAGAAAATAGGTGATAATGTGCAACCAGGATCAATTTAAGAACATTCCAAACCTGATCGAAACAAAGTGGCACAGGATTCATTTTCTCTATGCTATGCTACCTCTTACACATTCTGACATAATATCAAGCAGACATAACATGAGGGGAATGCCTGTCGTGTAATCTGTTCCATTCAGTAGCGATGGTGAAGCTTTTCCTTCTCTCTATAATTCTCTGCAAACCTGCACAAACATTGCAGAACCTCAAGAATTAGATTTTGAGAAAAAACTCTTGCTGAAATCTTTCAGATGACATCCTTGAAAGTAAGATCACAGGTGAATCTAGTTCTGTTCAATTTTATCCAGCCCTGGTGTGCCAAGAAATTGTCTAGGATTTTTTATGGTAAACAGATTCACCTATCCAAGACTGGGAAACAATCAATGGATGAAGACGAAGAAAGCACTACAAAATGGCACAAGGAGGCAAGGCAAGGCAGTTAGACTAGGAGTTTATACAGGAGCATATAGATATCAAGGTTGCAGTCATCTGAAGAGCTTTGAAGAAAGCAAAAGAAACATGAAATGGTGTTTTCTTCTGCCTTTGTACTTGCTTGACTTGGACTAATTGTGATGGGGCTGTTGCCTACCTCACCTCTGGGGTTTCTCTGTAAAAGAAAAAGAGCCTTTGAGTTTTAAGACGAGCTGAAGATCACAGCAAGGAAGTAGTAGCATAGAAGATACAGGGCAGTGAGGTAACAAACCAGTAGGTGCCAGCAACTGGCGTGACGAGAGTAAGGGCAGATACCCAGTTCTCATGGAATTTCTTGCTCAGCTTGTAACCCCAGTCCTTAAACAGACCCCTCATTATGTACTGGTGATTCGGTGACAAGGAATATGTCACCACTCTCAGCCTGACTGGCACCTTCCCCATGATCTGATCTGCTCCCTTAGCACAACCCCGAAATCAGTACCTATTAGAACAAAACTCCATAGCCATCTTTCAGGAAATCCGCCATGTTTACTAGACTCGAAAAATAGATCATATAATCTATAAATACTCCTCACTAGAGCCTTGTGGAAAAACAAACCCTTTGCTTTTGCAGGAAGACATGATTCACAACAAACCAGAACTAGATCTTCGTAAATATCCTATTACAAAGAGCCCTTGAAAACTCTCGCCAGAAGAAAGAAAAATAGTATGATCATGGCGGAAACGGCTTAAAGAATATAGGATAACTCCGACCAGCGGCTTGAATCCGCACAAAACAAAAATTATTGCCGTAGTGCATACTAGAACCTGAAAATCCGCAGAAAACATCCGAATCTTCACAGGAAGAAGTCAAACTTGTTTCTCCGGGAAGAGGGATTAGAGACGTGTGTGATGCTTACCTTGAAAGTAAGTAAGCTATCAAACGAGAGACGCTCAAGCGATAGCGCGAGACGCTGGTGAAGACGGCGATGCTGCTGCTGCTGCTGCTCACAGAAAACTGGGAAAGCATCGTCTCCGGCTAAGCAGCAGCACCCTAAGAAAGAAAGAATGGAAGAATCTAGGTCCCAAAACCACGTCCCAAAATTCTCAACCCTTCAAATCAGGTCCTTTTATTCTCGGGATCTCGAATCACGACCCTGACCCTACATTTGATCAAGGATGGGACAGGATGGATGCTGTGTGAACAGGAAATACATAGCAGAGTTTTACAGGGCTCAGTTGAGTGGCTACATTGTGCCAGGTCAGCTACCTACAGCGCCCATGTGAACTCTGTGAACGCTGTTGGAAACATAGGTCGCCACGTCAGCGATAATATATTAGATATAAGACCAGATCGTGTGAAATGGGTTTTGGTCTGCATCAGTAAATGTACTAGTAAAAGAATTAGTAAGCTGCACTTGGATTAGGTCAAAAGTTTGGGCCGCAATTCTGCCTCTCTGGTGAATCCATTCGCTCGCGCCCTCGTCGTTGGCGTCGTCGGCCATCGCTGTTTCCTGCGTGCGCGGCTTCCTCTCTCTGCGTCCTCGACTTCCTCCGCTCTTCACCTTTCTCTGTACCAATGGTATGTATCCTGTGGCCCTTAAATTTGTGTCGATTTTCTTTCATGAACTCTTCCCGTAAAGGATTTGATATTATTGCTGCTTCCAATCGTCTTGGTTTGAGTCCAGGGGGGTCTCTTTGTTTGCTCCCTATGAGGAATGTGTGCATTATACTGCTGGAGAAGAACTGGCAGCCATAGATTTTGTACTGGCGCTAGGGTATCAAGCATCAGACTCCTGACATTAGGAAGTTTCTGCAAAAGTGCTTGCGGGTTTTGCTTTTAAGGTTACAGATGATGTGAATGCATGTTTTAAGGGTCTGCAATGTCGATGTGATGTTAATACGATGTTGTATATAGGGGCGTGTGAGAACCAAGACGGTGAAAAAGGCTTCAAGAGTTATCATTGAGAGATACTACTCTCGGATGACTCTTGACTTTCAGACGAACAAGAAAATTGCTGAAGAAGTGGCAATCATTCCATCAAAGCGCCTGCGCAACAAAATTGCAGGATTTGCCACTGTAAGTTTTGTATATTTATGAAGCTTGATCACCTGTATCATTGGGGAAACAGCCTTGTGAGCAAATTTTCAGTGATATAATTTTAAGAGGGTTTATGCTCATTGCATGTTTTTCGTGTAGTGAAGATCTGGTAGTTCACAGTAGAAATGAACTGTGCTTCAAGTCAAAGAAGGCCCACAGTGTGTCTATGTTAATGGAGGCCATTCAGCCCTGTGTGTGGACCTTCAGTTGCTGCAGGCTTTTCCCCTGGTTTTTGTAACCATCTTGTAGTAGCGGATCTCATTGGCACACTTTCTCATATCTGGGAGTTGTGGGGGGTTTTCAGCATTTGATGAAGCGTATACAGAGAGGTCCAGTACGTGGGATTTCTCTGAAATTGCAGGAGGAAGAGCGTGAGAGGCGTATGGATTTTGTGCCTGAGGAATCCGCAATTAAGACAGATGTGATTGAGGTAGATACCGTTCTGTATTATGAGTACTAATGTGCACCTGAACTCTTGAAACATGGTTTCCGTTCTTATAGATGTGCGTCATCTTCTTGTGATTGTGCACTTCCATCAAGCAGGATGCTAATCCTGTCTAGCTGGTAAGCACCAAATGAAAATCAAGGGGCAAATGGTATGTAAGCTTGCTTTTGAGTGCAGGAACTAAGCCTGTAACCTACTACCAATCAAGAACCAACTTAACTTGTGGCTCCAGATGTCATGTCTCTTGCCTGCAAAACTTCAGTATTGCTAGAGGTAGTTCAGTATTTCATACTAAAAATTCTATTGATGATCCCAACAAGTGCTAAGTGTCTGGGTAAAATTTTCTTGGAGTGATCTTTAAGGTAGAATTATTGGGGAGTATTGTACTTTCCTGTGCAAAGACTGCAGTAGATTCAGTGGTGCTTGGTTGTGGTACAGGTGGACCGGGAGACAATTGAGCTTCTGGCTGCTTTGAACATGCCCCAGCTTCCTGGTGTTGTGCAGCAAGTAAGTTTCCTCCTTTCTACTTGTATTCTTATATCATTGTTTCTAACAGATTCTTCCACATTTCTTTCATCTGTTGGTCAATGCCCCTATTCTTTGAGATCAGAAACTTATCTTTGAACTCCTTAAATAGCAGAGTGCTTATGCCCACAACCCCAATTTTGGTACCAGAGCAAGTAGCAAGAATCAGAATGGTTATATGTAGATGATGGCACCTTTAGAAAGTTGACTGAGTAAGAAACTTTACTCAGTGGAAAAATCTTGACTTTTGAAAGTGGTCCACTGAAGAATGCATGTCCTGTGTGGCTAAGAGTTTCAGGGCTCATGTATCATGTCAGTACTGAAGTCATTCACAGCTGAATGCTGAAGCTAGTTGTGACTTCCATTAACCATGTTCTGTGCAACTGATATTGTTTCTGGGATGTGGGTTTTTGTGATTGTGAACAGGCTGCTCCACCAGCTGGTGGTGGGTTTTTCAAGCCACAAGTGGGTGGGTTCCAGGGTGGGAACTTCCAGGGTAACAAGGCCAGGAGTTAGATGAGGCTACATGCATCTTTCTCACATGTTCCAGGCTTGACTTCTTTGTGCAAAGAATGGTCTTGACAATTACACCCCAAGTTTCAACATTGGAGATGATTCTCATGTGAGATCTCCATATTCAAGATTTTTGCCCTAACCATGCACTCAGTTTTGTTACATCTGATTTCCCTTCATGCACTTATCAAGCCCTCCTTACGGTCGATGCTTGCTTGTATACAGTTAAAGCTAAAATGAAATGAAGCTTACACTCACAAGCTTGCTGCAGCTTGAATGAGGATAGTTTTGACATTTTTATTAGCTTATGCAACTGATTTGTCCCATTGCTTGTGGAAATGTATTTGAATCTCAGGATGCAATTTTTTGTAGAATGTAACCTAATTGTTGAGCAGATTATGATCTGAGTACATATACACCCACCTTCTGGAGCTGATGAAGTCAGTTTGGAGTAACAACAGTAAGTCGCCCTTTGATCTTATTGGTTGTGTCCATGGGATCAATGGGATAATTGATTGTGTTTGGGAATTGATGAGGTCAGTTTGGAGTAAATCTCAGCATTCATGACATGATGAAGGTGATGGTCTGATATTTTGAGTGACACAAAGGGTCATGAACACACACTAGAGTTTTGTTTGTTTTGGTTTGGTGGTATGATATAACAGTTTTCTGGTTGTGAAGATAGGTTAAGTACCCTACATATTTCTGTGTACCTGTTCCCTGCAATCACATTTATATTGTTGGGATGCAGAAGCCTGGTTTGCTGATTGGTGAGGATACCTTTCAGTGTAATGTGAGTACCTCTGGATCTTTTCATTTCATTGATTTGTCAGAAATTTATAGATGCACTAGCAATACATAATACTGTGTTAAACAACAAGACACATTTTGTGTTCACCACCAAATGACATGGGCAAACACAATCAATTGTTCTCTCGGCATCCCAGCTACTTTTGAATCCGGAAATGTCTTGAAAATGTGAAACAATTTAGGCATCAATGTATTAAAGGTTTGAAGCAATTTTGCCACTTTTTCCAGGTTATCAATTTGGATCTTAGATACATTGTATGGCTCAGTGAGAGGCAGGCGTCAACAGTGGGACTTGAATTCCCAGAACTGCCCCATGTGATGTTAGTCCTTATCCGATGTAAAGATCTGGTAGAATTTTGAATGGCTGTGATTCCCTTTGAGAAGCAAAGGAGGCACCTCACTCGGTTTTTAGACTGATTCTGGTATGTAACCCTGGTATTCTGGCATACAACCAACCCGATTTTTTGAGAAACATATGGTTAAATATCAGAATCAAGTCTTTGAGAATAATGATTATGAATATGAAGAAAGGTAGTTTGTTTTGTTTGGTAGATCCATCGAATGGGGATGCTACAGATCATGTTCTTGGTGTCTTTGGAAAGCTCTCAACAAGGAGGGGTGAATCGGCTCAGTTCCATGACATTTGGATTTGGACTTGTGGTGCAAAAGTTCTTGAATATTGAATGATTTCTTCACTGAAAATTAAATTAAATTGCAGCTGAAAATTTCGGAGGACTTGGAATGTTCCTTTGGTGTTGTTGGAGAGTTCTTGATGCACAGGATTCAATGGAATTTATTTGGTAAGATTCAGAATGTGGGAGAAATTGATTTTTAAGTGATTTCTGCCGCTGAAAATTCAGATAAATTCTAAAAAACCAGGTTTTGGAAGGAAAAATTCAATTGAGGACTTGGTAACACTTGGGCCGACTGCACAAGCCACACTAGTGATTATGAATCTTACGATTGCCTTGATAGCCGTCAGGGTCCATTCATGTTTTTAATAACTGCTGAACACAGGTACTCACCATCCACATGCAGCTAAGTATTTAAGAGCCCCCAAGTGCATTAACTAGTCACCTACCTACTACGCATTTACATTCCCTACATATTTAGGACCTCAGTGTGATACTTAAAAGAATGCACAAAAGGAGCCCTCTATTAGTATGTAGCACATCCAGTGTGTACTGTTTAGTTTCTCTGCTGTCCCCATGGTCCACACATGACCCTGCAGAGATGGACAGTAGAAAGTGAGAGGCTATTTATCTTTCACAACCTGGGCCAATCTTTGTAGTTGGCCAATGAGAAACAATTGTTTATTGCTACAGGTGCGCTTGCAGTGCACTCCAAACATGCAAATTGAAAGAGCACCTGCGCCAATGCTCAGTATGTTACCCTGCACTGAAAATTTTACATGAGGTTTATCAGTCAAATTTAGTGAATCCAGTGGAAGACTTCTGGGGAAGTAATCACCTCTTTAGCACCGGAGAGAAGCCATTAAGCAATCTAATGAACACAGTCAATTCGTATGTATTGACCGCTCCATGTTTCTGATTGGCTAGATAGTTTGATTGGTCCAAGTATGTTGCTATTAGCAGTCTCCCACCTACTCGCAGTCCCAATTTCAAGTTTATGGACGGGGCTGGAAAGAAGTTAGTAACCAAACCTTCAGGCCTTCGATGATGTGAGAAATTACGTTTGCAGGGTCACATACTGAGCATTAGTGAAGATACACTGTAACCAAGCCAAAGAAGAATCAGAGTGTTTTTGAGTAAATCTTCATCCCTAAAGTACTGTAATGGCCAATTTACTGCTACCGTTGGGCATGCTCCTCCTCACTATTATAATAAATACTAGTTTGAACCCGTGCCTAATGCACAGATTTGTGTGCATTTGACGGTACATATTACAAAATTACGATTACAAATTACATTTCCAAAACCTCTTTATATACAACATTTCGCATGTATCTATCGGTATGTAGTCACCTAATTAGTGTGAGGCGGGGGGGGGGGAAGAAGGAGGATTTGCACGATAAGTTATCAATGTCGAACCTTGTTGACTCAGTTGTGAACCATAACCGAGTCACAAGGGGGTTTCCTCTGGTCACATAATCCATCCTCTAGTGGCTTCTTTGCCCATTATTATGGTTTTGGTTATTTCAAAAATTTCAAAGAACCTACAGTTTTCACAACAGTCCTGACAAAGAACCACAAACATGTGGGCTGTCCTTTTAATTTTTACTTTGAGAATGAATGATGTTTCCTTATCAGCTAGTAGCACTGGTTCTCTGATTTTCTGAGAACATCAGTTTTAATTGAGCTCGAAGAACCACCGTGGCAGGTATAAATCAGTGTTGGGAGGATATTCGGTTTGAAGGGTAAAAAATCAGCAGTTCAGGGTTAGGTTCTTCTGACCCAGACTCAAGTTGACATCATTTTTGTTAAAACTGGCACAAGAATCCTACCCTGGAGAAAATGTTTTGCTAAATCCAAAACCAAAATCGGAACTGTGAAAAAATATTTTTGAAAACATGGTCTGAATATATATATATATATATATATATATATGTATGTATGTTAAAATTTTGATTTTTAAAAAAAATGAAAATAAACTCAAACTCAATATCAATATCAATATTATTATTGTGTACCCAGGTTGAGGTTATATACCAGTCCAACACCCGTTTGGTGACATTTGTAATACTTACTGAACGATTTGTTAGAACCAGTGTTGTGCTGTTGTTATTTGATTTTCTAAATAACTGGTGGTTTCAGATCTTTTGAAATATTCAGAATCAAAGAAACCATCAGATCCAGTTCTTTGAGAAAAAAAAAAAAAAAAATCAG
>Ga0116227_10003703_pt1 | contig 33843 bp, 16 predicted proteins | sample S1TSphgellanicum_FD_89693 | JGI IMG/M metagenome (GOLD analysis project Ga0116227, IMG submission 89693) | Host-associated microbial communities from peat moss isolated from Minnesota, USA - S1T2_Fb - Sphagnum magellanicum MG | ecosystem: Host-associated > Plants > Peat moss > Unclassified... | reverse complement strand
TTTTTTTTTTTTTTTTTTTTTTTTTTTTTTTTTTTTTTTTTTTTATTAAAATTCCCTATTATTTTTTTATTCCATAAATTTTTTAAAGGAAAACAAAAGGTTTTTTTTTTTTTTTTTAAGGACTTTTTTTTCGGTAGACAACATCCAATGAGGAGGCGCCGCGTTTTGACTTGATTGTTTCTTACCGCTCTTTTTCACTCTCCTGCCGTCTGTTAAAAAAGATCCAGTAAGTAGCCGTTTTATTATTCCCGGTTCAAATATTCTGTTTACCGCTCAACTACTTTTCTATTTTCACCGCTGCACAAAAGCCTGAAGGCACTACTTGCTACTTACTACTTACCATTTGTGGTGAAAAACAATTTCAAAAAAAGAAAAACGGGTTCTCACTTTTCTGAAAAAGTGAAAGTTTGAACGTGTTCGTCCATTTCACGTGTGGATGAATCTCATGTATTCGTCCGTTCGTTCGTTCGCTCGTTCGTTCGTCCGTTCGTCCGTTCATTCTCTCGTTCTTTAGTTCGTTCGTTCATTCTTTGGTTCTTTCATTCGTTCGTTCTTTCCTTAGTTATGAATGCGACGAACAATCGAGCTAACTTTTACACAGCTGAGACATGGAAACCGAACGAACACGCCTAAAAGTGAACGAACGTTTCAAGACGGACGAGATCGTTCGTTCAGGGACTCTCTTCGCTTTTCGAGGGCGCGTGGGACGACGGGAGAGAAGACGAGAAGATGAACAAGAAGGAGAAGACGAGGAGGAGCGAAAGGTTTCAATGCGATGGTGCGCGCGATGGCATTCGCCGTCTCCGCGATGGGCTTTGGATCATATGTGGGCTTACTACTTCAAGGGCAGCTGTAGGAGCTTCTTTTGTTCTCTGCTCGATTTCTGACAAAAGGATATTATGGACTGGGTTCTATGGACTCTCAAGCTATTTCCTTCAAGTGGAGAGGAGAGAGCTCTACTGGTTGAAAGAGGGCAATTCTGAAGTTTCCCAGACCAAAACGGATGATCTTCAATATTGCTGTCTGATAGTCCACAGGGTTTTGCAGTGATGAATATCTACTGGATCACGCCACTATCGGTAAGTTCAAGTATATTGATAAAATCAGACAGCATTTGGATGGGAGACACAGTTGTGCATTTGCTGATGATGGCGCTCACTTTGTTTTCTCTTGCTTATATTAGTGTCTGTTCGCAGAATATAATGATTCTTGCCACCGTTTCGCAGATGGTTTGCACTTCAGTTCATTTAGGGTTAGGGTTCCTCTACTTCTACCCTGTGCTGGCACTTCACTATCATTGTTAAAGACTTAGTTGGTTGTTTCTACCATGTGATTCAATGTGAACACAATCCTGCACAGTTGTGGGATTTGGGACAGACTGAGGAGTGAGAGAGAGAATGAAATATTGGAGATGGATGTGCTTTCTAACCTATAGTTCAAGTGCTGTATGATGAAGACCATTATGACAGCAACTTATTCTTCACTTGGAGATGGTTTTCCTTGTGTTGCACCATGTGAGTCAATACCGAAAGTCTGTTCAGCTCTTCAGCAACTGAATTGGCAAGTTAGAGACAAGCAATTATGTTTGCTTGTAACCTCAACAGCAATTTTGGGTTCTGGGAGATTTTGAAAAAGGTGATGGCAATCTGCAACTCTATACGGACCCTGGTTTTCTGAAGGATGTGTACACAGGACTTGACTACATATTCACTGCAGCATATGCTGATCTGTAATTCCTAGCAATTCCAACTTCTGTTTCAGTTTGTGTGTAGGTAAATATCTTGCTTTCTTTCATGCTCTCTCCCACCCCATTTGTTTGGGAGTGAGGTTACAGGTGTGGAACATCAAGATACCTTTTGAAATGCTTCATCTGAAAGTGGCACAAAGAAAATTTCAAAGATAATCAACTCAAAATGAACACTTCCAAGGTGCTGAATCCATCATTCCCATCCTTTGTTCAATGACTTCAAGGCTGCCTCATGTGCCAGGGGAACAAGCATAAATTTCTCTTGGTTTTCCATGGGATTTGTGGGTTTGAGGACATGACAGCTGCAACATCTGTGATGCAGGATGGCAGGGAAGGCATGGAATTAGAGATGGCTCTTGAATATGTTCTCTTTTGTTCAATGACTTCAAGGTTGCCACATGTGCCAGGGGAACAAGCATAATTTTTCTTGGTTTTCCATTGGATTTGTGGGTTTGAGGACATGGCAGCTGCGACATCTGTGATGTGGATGGCAGGAACATTCAAGAGCCATCCACATCACAGTAATGTAAATCTGGTCTTACAATGAAACTACATTTGGTTGATGATCATGTTCAATCAAACATGGACTGGTCACAAGTGTCTTGTGAATTTGAGCAAATATACACTCTGCTTTGCACTAATCTACAATCTTTTCTGTTGCAAGCTTCAGTCATGAACTGGGGGGCAGATAAGAAGGTGAAGAAAACTGTCCAGGCCCAGCAGTCTGAAGGACAGAGAAAAATGGCTTCTGTCATGTGATGATCACTCTCTGTTGCTACAGGTTGCTACAGAACCATGTGACAAGCCCATTTCTGCCATTGGGCCAATCTATCTGAAATTTCCAGCTACTTAACATTCATTTCTCCATAGACAGACATCATTCCTACAATTCTAACTCAGATTGACAAATGCTTTCTGCATGTGCAGGTTTTCCTGGCCAACGGAAGAGGTAGTAGAAGGGAACGAAGAGTCTATGGAACCATGACTGTCGTTCAGGAGGTTGATGCTCCACAGCAACTGTGCACAGTGACTCAAAGCTGCGTTTTAGATGTGGTGCAACCACATTTTTCTGCAACAAATGCACAAAAGTGTATCAGGCAGCAAAAGTAAAGACCCTTTCCCTAAAAGGAAACATACAAGGAGCATAATCTCCGCATTTCAATACACAAAACATAGACTCTGCTATTCACTACAAAAACATGATGGGTGACTTCCACATTATAGAGAAAAGGCATGTGCAAAATACCAAAGACCAATCACATATAGCTGTCATTGTACTCAACATACAATCATTCCATGATGCACAGACTCCAGGAGACAGAGGGACTACAAGAGAAAACAGATGGCCCATTAAATATAAATGTACAAGAGTTACTACATTTAATATAATGGTCAAATACGGACAAGGACCTCACCTTGAACATTTCAATAGGACAGAAATGTGTTCCATTGCAGCCCTGCGTACATAAACCCCCAAAACTCATTTGGTTGTCAATCTTGAATCTTCCCATAATACCATACACCTGCTGATTAGTGATCTCACATGAATACATCAACAGGGAAACCATCATCTCCATGCTCCCTTCCAACTAAGAGTTTCCATGTCTGGTAAGCAAGGCTTGATTTAAATTGTAATACAGCAGGTGCAGTGACAAAAGAAACTGGAAGGAGGGACACATACGGGCATGGATACAGATTTCTCATTGTGCAATGCCTGCACAAGAAATTCTTCTCCTGTACCATTGTCCAAAGAGCACTTGTGAAGCACAAGAGCTGTGTTTGCTCCAAATGGTGCGACCATAGCACCTTGCCACACCCGATGTTTTGGAGGCCTTGGAGGAGCCTGGAAAGGTTCTTCACTCTGAATACTCTTCACATCTACAGGAGACATTAGCGCTCATGATGAAAATTTCCTCAAACTAAAACAATTTCACACAAAATGTACCAGTTCCTGCACACTCACCAGAAATAGAAAGCCAACCAAAGTTCAGAGTTGGCAAGCACACACTGGAAGAAGAATTTGCTTGCATTACCTACATGAGCTCATTTGCTTCAGTGATCTGACTAGTTAATTCCAATACAGCAGCACTGTGTCCACCATACCAGGCACAAGAGGACTTACCAACATCATCAAGGAACAAACCAAGAAGACAGATGAAAGGTATGACAGTCTCTGCATGTGCAAACCGCAATCTTGCTTTCTCTGTTGCTGTGTCACTGTTAGAATCTGCAAGGAAATGTAGTGTGGAGTTACAGAGTTGCCAACTAATCACTATCTTCAGTGATTCGTTTTCTTTACCTGTTGGAACACAGGAGGCTTGCTTGTCTAGTCATTCACCCTACCATAACTAACTGCATATGAGGGGCTGTTGATTCTCTCAGAGACCAGGCAAACATGAGAGGTTACTGTGATTGTGAATAGCCGTTCACAGCTCTATGGAATTGTGAGGCGATGAGAATAACACTCTTTTACAAGTTGACCATGGCAAAGCCCACATGATCCTTTGTCAAGAGCAGAGCATTCTTGACCATCATAAGAAAACGCCTCATTACTCCTCCCTATCAGCAAATACACTTCGTTGCTCCACTCAAAACCCTTTCTAAAACATTTCTTTTGTGAAGAATAACAACACACCTTTCAGAGTTGCCATTGCGCGATCCATGCTTTGAACAACATCCTCCAGGAGGGGCACCCCCATGCGATAGTTGAGAGTTTCTCCATATCCCTTCAAGTGATGCATCTGCAGGTCATCTGCCCACTCCAGCAACTCAATCTGTTTGTAAAACAAACAAATCTTACAGTGAGTAGCTCTGTCAAGTTCCCAATGCGTCAAATACACTTTCAATCACATATGAATGTCAGCCCACCATCATTCAGTCTCTAGGATTTGACTGTTGTTTGTTGCATCATTTTGTGGCAGCAAGCCCAAGGCCACCACACAGACACCTATATAGAATACATCCTGGCCAAAAGAATTGGAAGCTTCTTATCAAAGTCAGATAAGCCAAACCCACCTCTTCAGGAGTGAAAAGTCCACAAGCACGATCAACAATGTCCAGCAAAGATGCCTCCTGTGAGGACCACAAAATGTCAATTGCAGGAAGAGCACCAAACAGGACCATAGTATCATAACAAATTTAGAAGCAGCACAAGGTCTGCCTATCAGCAACCAGGTGCAGCAAACTGACCCTTGGCCTATCTGAAAGCACCTCCAATTGCTGCCAGAGCTACTGAATGAATGTCATAGTCTCTGTATTTGCATAAAACAATCATTGTGGGGTAGAACAGAGGAATGCTGCAAAAATCTTCAGAGAAATCTTCTCGGCAAAGATCTTGGTATGCAGACAAGCATTCACTCTAGTCCTAGCTGATATAATGCTGTCAAGATCCCAGCAACCGGGCAGAAGAATAGTTTGCAGTTGATGCCACAACTTTGCACCAAGAATAAATGCCAACATCTGTATCAGAAATGAAAGCGATGCAAACATCTGAAAAGCTGATGGATAGGCTGACAAGTTCATGAGAAGTACAGATTCCACAAGACCACAGATTACTGGCTGAGCAAAAATAGATTATTGAAGGGAGATATCAAAGTTATTCCAGCTGGAAGCTTCTTAACTGGGGGTGTGCAGGAGTCACATGCACATGACTCATAGTCTCTATACAATTAACATCTCTTCAGGCATGAAGTAAACCTTACATTCTTGCATAGCAGCCACAAGGATGACACATCCTCAGCTGTTACTGCCACCCCAAGACGTTCTTTCACTGCCTTTGCCACCAACTCATATACCTCAGCTTGCAATTTCTCAACAGCTGGCATTCGATACTTCTTTGATTGCTGCAGCACACCAAAACCATATGTTGGTCAAGCTCTGCAAGTGGCAAGAGATTTGATATGAGTGCAAGTGCATCAACACTTATTGGGCTTGGTTCCTCTGGCCACAGAACCCCTGCCAAGACTAAAATGCAGAGAGTAAGAGAGCTGGAGGGTAACCCATAGTAACCCATAGATTGTGCTCATAGGATTGCACCCATTCCCTGGATCTGGCAGACTGTTTGGAAAGAGAATTGAACACAAACAGAAAAATAGGGAGAGATAACGAACCTTGTATGCCATGCAAGTATCATGAAAACGAAGGTGAATATCATTTCCTTTACTATCACTGACAACAGCAAAAGCTCGTTGCTTTCCAGGACCCAGCGTCCCCCTGCCAGCAAATGAGCCTATTCCAAAAGCCACAGCACTTGCTGATGACCTTCCTACCTGTCAAAACAGTTTTCATTTAGCATACCCTTTGAAAAAGCACACATTGCTGACCTCATTTCCAAGCTATTTCAGACTTGATAAACTGTCAAAAAAGCATCACAGAGCAAAATCTGGAAAGCCACTTTCTGACCTACAAGTAGGTACTTGACAGGGTTTTGCAATAGCTCTGCAGAACTATCTTCCATAGAACCCTAGAATCCACTCACAATTGTTGAAGCCGGGCTCCACAAATGTGCAGCATGAAATCCTCAAAGCAAGTGATAACTATTGAATCTTCAATTGCTGATTAGTGTACAAGCCTGACTATCTGTATGTTGCCATATTTAGATAGTTATAACATATAAAAACAGGTCTACTCCAGCTAACAACAAAGGAGAACAACAGGACTGCAGGGTAGAATAGAAGCAAGCCTTACCACATCCACTGCTAAAATCACCAACTGATGCAGATGTGCTGTTCTCATTTCTGAGTTTGAATTGAAAAGCTCTATAACTCAGATCATGAAGCACTGAACATCCCAAATCATGTCTCTTTGAAGGAGAAGGGAAGAAACACATCACTAACTCAAACACAGATTGATGACTACCTGTGTGGTGATGATTGGGTACGTCTCTGGATGGTATTCATCTTCAAAAATCTCAGTGTAATTGTTGTGGTATCTCTGTGCCAAGTAATACATTTCCTCCTCCCCTATTGGAAGTAGCTCCCCTCCCACCTTCTTTCCTTCCCAAGGTGACTTCCAATCCCTCATCCATGCAGGTGCAGTGTTCCCTGCTTGTGCTGCTACCTCATGGAGCCTCTTGGCCAACTTTTCCAGCTCCTTAATGCGCTTCTTTGTGGGACCCCTTGTACCGTGTCTTGCCTGCAAACATTGCCTCCACAGAAGCAATACAGTTCAATCTACAAATTGAAAGATTTTGCTCCCCACTAACGTTATGATAAGTCCTCAGCAAACAAGTGGGGCATAGACTGTAATAACAGAATAGCTCAATTTGATAATGCTGAGATTTCTTCAATCAAATCTACAAAGGAAAAATCATACTCACCACTAAGTTGATGTGAATTGGGGTACAACCTACAGGCACATTCCCAGGATCCTCATATCCCGCCATTAAGCTCTTCCCCCATTCATATCTAGACATCAATCCATATGTCAATCATACACACAGCACATGGACACAGTCACTCTAGAGACAACCATAATATACAACTTGCTCTGTGAAAATCATTTCCTCAAAAATTTGCACATTGAACAAAGGTTGCAAAACAAAGAAGACATAAAGAGTTGATTAAAAAAAATTCCAATCACTCAAAATCTTGGAATACTGGACCATGCTTCATATATTTCTTGGCCGGTAAGTATTCTTCCAAGTACATCAACACAGCTTTTTTGGCAAACGCTGATTCTTGATCTGGATTCTCAGAAGGCTGAATTCACATACCATCACCGAACATCGCTCACAATTCCAGGGAAAGATGATTGTTTAATATACAAAAAACCCCTAAAAATCACAAGTTTTTGGTGTTTTTTTCCATTTTCTGGAATAACATTCGCCAAGTTGTGAAAATTCGCCAAAAATAAAAACACTGCGTCTGTGTGGATTCTTGGTGTGGAATGAACTTCCAATAACTTTCTTGGCTTGAAAGTATTGGCTCACAGGTTCTCAGAATTGTTGCAATGAGTGGTGGGTACTCGTAGGGTGCGGCTGTGCATGCAAACCCTAAAAGAAAGCCAGTAGTTTGGAAATGAGGAAATAACAAAAACCTCACCTGGTTGAACTTGACAAGTGCTGTCTGACATCGAATCCCGCTTCTCCTGCCTGCACACTCTCCAACCCCCTTGAACAAAACACTCCCAAAAAAGCTATAGCAAGTACATAAAAGAAGAAGGGAGCTACCAACATTCCCATCGCTACAAATGGTTTTCCCTTCTAGTCCGCTGCAAAAATCTCCTCACGGCTTCTCCAGTCCGTCCGTCTTTCAAGAGGAAAATCAAAGCCACAACTCTTCCTTCATTTCCTTCGCCGTAATAATAATCCCTTGCGTCTTAATACCCAAAAAATTCAAAAGACAACCCAACATATGAAATCATTCTCGCACAGAAATGGAATCCACAGATTTGGTTTCTTTGCTGCGTATCTACGCGACTGCAAGAAGAAAGTTTTTCCAACGAAAACGAAAACGCTCGACCGCGCGCGCAGGCACAAAGTCGAAAAGAAGAGAACGAGTCTCCTTTGGAACCAGGGCCCAAAATCCAGATCTCGAAATACGTGTCGAGTGCAGATGACGTATATTTATTCCAATTTTGGGACCTCGTCTCGGCGAAATTTCAGGCCCTGAAAAAACACTGACCCGGTCTCTATAACTCGAAACTATTTCACCGAAGATCTTGACACGTGGCTGCATGACGAAACGTGGCGGTGCATGACAAAAGAGCGTGTGGGAACCTGAGTTGGCAGCCTCGGATTGGCTTCTCTTTAAGGAAATAGCCGTTTTTATTTTTTGGACTGACAAGGTGACAAGTAACAACAACATAGGAAAGAGCCCCCTTTGTGAATGAAATTCATGGATGAAATTCATGAGTTTTTTAAATAGTAGTTCATATGCTCGTGATTTTCAGGGACTATAATGATAAAGACAATTCAAAGGTAATGTGTCAATTTATATTTATATTTGTAATACGTGTGTTTTTTTAAAGAAATTCATGGCATTTGTAAACATTTTCAATTGTAATTTTTCATATTCTCTTTGAAATTTTTTATAATCTATTTGAGCAATGCAAAACTTTCTTTATCTATTTTGGCATTGCTCATCACCATGTCGCTCATACATGTTTTGTATTGATTTATATATACATCAAAATTAAATCACTTTATGAAGGAAGAAAATTGCTATGATAGAAGGATGGTGACAAATTATGATTTTTGTATGATCATACATTTGCCATTTGCTTGACCTTGAACGCCATTCGTATTACACCAAAAAATTTATAGACAATTGAACTTTGATTGAAGTTCATGTGGTGTACCTTGTGGTGTTAAAGTATTAAAATTCCCTCGGATATAATGGTTCATGTTTGAACTCACCAATAGAATTTGCAATTAAATAGGTATGGTAATCACTTGGAAATTGATCCATGATAAGAGAATTTATTTCATTGATGACTTCATTTTTGGATTCAATAATCTTTGATGACAATATAATTGATTTCAATATATCGTTGTTCTAATTTTTCATAAATGTTGTCAATCAAATCATCAATTGATTTTAAGGTAATGCACATGTCATCTACAACACAAATCATATCATCTTTGTTCATATTGTATGTTGTTTCACAACTTTCATCAACTTGTCAAAAATTGAATAAAATCATTATGTTCTTGTGCATCTCCTCCTTCCAATTGTTGGATCCACATGTTGATGTTTAGGTGCGTGACCTCCATGTGTTGCCCACAAATATGATTTCTTGATACATGTTGTGACAATAACCTCATTATTTTCATTTTTGACCATTGATAAAACTTGATTGAAATGGCCCCTAAATATGGTGGTCTTGTTTTTAAATGGTTTATCTTGGTAAATGAAATGCATAAAAAATGTGACATTTTTTACTGACCAATCCACCATTTCAACAAAATGGTGATATGTCATTGGACATTCATGCCATATAATGAATTTTAACATGTGTAATCAATTCAAATGTACCCGACTTAATGGAAATGTTACATCTGAAAAGGGTTTTTCAATCATGAATGGGTAGTTCAATTTCTTTGAAGTAACAAGGTTATCATTCCTAATGATGCCATCATAAGAGCAATTTCACCTTTCAATTAGATGTCAATGAAGATGAGGTTGTATATAAATGTTTTGTTTATTCCTCTAAATCCATCCACAAAAAATAATTTTAATTCATCATGAACACCATTTTCAAAGGAATGATGCACCACATTATATAAAACTTGTTATTGACATTGAAATGTGGTATGTTTGATTTTTATTTTTTTTCTAAAACTATGGTGTTGTAAAAATATTCATCTTATATTATGGTTGGCAAAGTTGTATTTAATTGTGTGCTTTCATTTGACATTTGTGTGTTTGAAAATTCTAAAAATTAGTCCAAAAGTGGGGTGTAGTTAATGAACTTCAATCATTATAAAACCTTCAAACTAATATAAGTTCACCCCATCGTAGTGTCATGGATGCCAACATTAAACATGGTCACATGATGAATGGAGTTCATTCCTATGGATTTACATTTATGATTTCATGGTCCATTCATAATTCACTTGTAATTAATTTGTAATTCATTCTTAATTAATTACTATATAACTCCTAATTCACTTTCAAGTTTTTTTGTAGTCCATTTTTAACCAATTCATTTGTAATTATAAATCATTTTTTAAAACTTCCTTAATTGGTGGGAACATGGGAACCTTTGTGGAAACTTCCTTGAACTACATACCCCAAAGGGATATAGATAAAGGTAGGACTCCCATTACATTTAATTTGTTCAGATTGGTTCAATGTACAATCATACACCATAACCTTTTTTCTTTTTTTTTCTATGTGTATATACGTTTTCTTATTTTATCACAATAATATATTTTTTATACTTTGGTCTTGCACACTTTGTGTTCTTAACTTTAACCTTTGTGTTTTTGTTTTGATTGTTTTGTTTTATGTTTTGAATTTAAACTTAAACCTATCATTTTGTCATCCATCTTTATAATTTTTGTGTTTGTAACACATAATCATTTCACTTTGTCTAAAGTTATGTCACTATATGGTCACTATGTAATCATTATTCATTAACATAATTCACTAGTACTTGAAGTAATTCAATATAGTAAATATGTTTTTTTATGTTATTGTTTTAAATACCTTCGATTATTATACCCTATGTTATTCTCGACCATTCTTAGTTATAATATCATAAAATAATACAATATTTCCATGTTTAAATGATTTTGGTTTCAACTAGTTACTATGGTAATATTTCCATCACTTTTGAATCGCGTATATATTTTGTAACATGTATTGATCAATTATTTCACACTATGAGAAAATGAGGTGATTTGCAATTAACCTTGCAATTGAGTTTTTATTACAATGACCATGTTCAACTCATTTGCAACTTATTACAACTTAGTGTATTTTTATGGATGTGAGTGTTATTGAACAAGTTACATGAGTTGCAATTAATGCAACTCATTGTATGTGAAATCGTTTACATATGCAACTTGTGTAACTCATTTCCAACTATGTAAGAACAACTACTATGCAATTGTATTGTAACTAGTTTACAATTACTCTAGCAATGTCAACATGATGTCACTTTTCATTGGTCCATCAGAATTTGACATGTGACACTATGGGGATTAATGGGTGAAATTAATTTTTTTTTTGAAATATTGATTTTCACATCCATTATGATTATTCATTTTATATGGTCTTAAATTGTGACACATGGCATAATCAAAAAAAAATTATGTGGCATATTAATTGAATTTTGAAAAAAAAATTAAAAAAAATTATTTAGATAGTTAGTAGGTCGATACATAAGCATAAATAGATAGGCAGGTAAGCAAAATTAAATATCTTGGTGGGTCCTACCTACTTACTTAAATATGTAAAACATACCTACATACCTACATACCTACCTACTTACATTACATACCTATTTATTTGTAGGCAAATAAACATGAAGGTGGAAAGGTAAACAAGTTAAAGAATGGCCATATAAAATATTTTATTTTATTTTATGTTTTGCCCTTAAGGTTAAGAAAATTAACACATGAATTTTAATGTGAGCGCACAAGAAAAACACCTTCTTTATATAGTTTATGAGATGAGATTCAAGGATAAAACATATGGGTGCTATATTTTAATTGCAAATTAGGTTGCAACTAGCAACAACAATTCCATCATTCTTTGTGTTTTTTTAATTTAAAAATTATACAATGAAATAAAAATTTATATTATGATTTTATATTTAAATTAATTTTAAAAATTTAATAAATTAAAATAATCATTTTTTTGAATTAATCAATTTAATTCAAATAATTATATAATCATTTGGAGCCCCAAAATGAATTATTGGGATTATTAGAATTTAGATAATGAATCATATATTATTTTAAAGTAAACCAATAAATATTAAGTATCTAAATTTCAAATTTATGAATTAATTAAAGTTTAAATTAATAATAAATTATTTGATTAAATTAATAAAAAAATTGAATTAGATTTATTGATTTAAATTAATCATTAAATATTAATAAATATGTAGTTGTTAATGAGTTATTGAATAACAAACTCATTATTAAATTTTAAGGGGTCACATCTAATGGGTGCTGGAAATGTGTGCACATGGCATGATCATATGCATCAACATTATACATTAGTTACAATGTAATTGTTAATTGTGTAATACATTTACGCTAATTGAAATGTAATTAATTAAAGTGCAACTTGCCATAAAATCAAACGCAATTGATTACATTTGTATGTACAATGCGTACATTACACCATATCATGTGTCCCATTTGAAACTAAGTCGCAAAGTTACATTATAATTATTTGATTGTTTTACGTGAATTTTTTTTATTAATTACCTATATTTTCATGTTTTAGTTGTAATGTAGTTATATGTTAATTATTTATGAACTTTAATTTTAGGGTAGTGTGGTTTCAACGACGAGATTTTTCATAGTATCATCCAATTTTTCCAATTGGTTGAGTTGGTCCATAAGTGAATCATCGAAAGAAACTCATTCATTCTATGCAATTCATTAGGAAAACATCTATAGTTATATGGGTAATATTGTTTCTTGGCCATAAACTAATTGAAACAATGTCCTAAAAATCAACAATGATCTTATAAGTTTTCTAATAGGCCCAAAAAGCCACAAACAACTTTGTGTTCCAATCAAAATTAATCCCCATTATTGTTTTTGTCAAGATTTTGCATAGTAACCCATAATCTTATTAGTTTGGATGATATGGGGTAGTTTTCCAATGTTAAATCAAATTATTTTTAGTCAATTTTTTAATAATGGCATTGAGAATGTTGATTCCATGATTATTCATTAATTCCAATGGACACCCAAATTGAATAATGATATTTTCATATAAAAAGTGGGACACCACTTTGGTGGTATAACACATTGCTTGTAACTATTAGATGAAGGTTGCAACTATCAATCATTGTTCATCCAATCCAAACCTAGCACATATGGCATTTCAAGAAAGGTTATAAAACCTTTATTTGCAATGGTGCCATTAATAAAATAGTGCAAAGTGGCAATAACAAACAATTTGCATTATGCCATGACTAAGAGTGAATCTTTTAAACTTAAAGTGAAAAAAATCCAACAGATGGTTGACACATGGGTGCACCATAATGCATTGCTTGGAACTATTAGACAGAGGTTACGACCATTAGTCATTTTCATCCAATTTGAATTTGCACATTGCATCACAATTTAAAGGTTGCAAAACCCCAACATGCAGTTATACCACAAATAAAATAGTGCCAAATGTCAATAACAAACAATACACAATATGTCACTAAGAGTGATTTTTTGCAATTTCGAGTGAGAAAATATCCAATAGATGGGCAAACACATGGGCACACTACAATGCATTGCTTAGAATTATTAAACAAAGGTTGCAATAATCAGTCATTGTTCATTCAATTCAAACCTGTCACATGGCATCACAAGAAAGGTTACAAAACCGTAACATGCAACAGTAACACAAATAAAACAATGCCAAATGTCAATAATAAACAATCAACAACATGTCATTAAGAGTGAATCTTTGTAACTTCAAATGAAAAAATGTCCAATAAATGGGCAACACATAGGCATGCCACAATGCATTACTTGCAACTATTAGAGAAAGGTTATGACAATCAATCATTGTTCATTCAATTCAACCTTGTTACATGGCATCATAAGAGAGGTTTCAAAACCCCAACATGTAGTGGTACGACAAATAAAACAATGCAAAATGGCAATAACAAATAATCTGCATTATGCCACTACAAGTGGATCTTTGCAACTTCAAGTGAAAAAATGTCCAATAGATGGGTGACACATGGGCACACCACAATGCATTGCATGCACTACAACAAAGGTGTCCTTGTACACTAATTGATTTCATTAGATTATGAGTGAATACATTGGTTATACTGAACGAGGCTTGGTGGGGAAGCAATGAATTCATTGGTATAGTGAACATGGACTAGTGAACTGCGTCCACATTTATATAATAATGATGCAACTAATAATCATTATTAAATCAAAACCTCATGCATGGCATCACAAGAAAGGTGGCAAACCATGGCAATGTGGGCATGTGTAATACATATACATTTGAATAACCATGTAGATTTTTGAAACGTGTCAAACATTTATTAAAACATCTATTGTAATACACAATTGATTAAAACAATTCCATTTAATGGAATTCACTTTACATTTTACACATCATAGCAAGGTCATCAATGACATGGAATTTCAATATTAAGCCAAAATAAAAAAATCTTAGTTGATAAGATGATTGGGCTTTCCAACTAAATGTCTTTTATGATTAAATGGGGGAAACGACATGGGTTTACCAACTCATGGGTGATTAATTACATATGTCCTTTCTGACTAGGACGTAGTTACAAAGCCCAATCGCAATACCCAAGATGTGTTGTTGTGTAGAATGCATGCCCATGTGTCACCTATTAATTGGATTCTTAAAAAAATAAAAAAATTCCCACTTGTTTTCATTGTATTTGATGACTAATAATTGATAGTTGCAATGTTCAACTTCTAATATTCATTCTAAAATACAATCATTGAATATTAGTCACATAGTGCAAACTTATAATTGTTTCCACTTGTATTTACCATACAGGTCATAACATCACATTAACATTGAACTATTGCATTTTCTTATGAAACAATGTGTCACTTTAGCATTTGACAATTTTATTAGTTTCAATAAACAACCCATCTTCAACTTCATGACTTCGAATCTATATTCACAACTTGGCTTTAGTGTGTTTCTTTCCAAGTTGCTAAACCTAAGATGCAAACCATGATTTTTTGTAATGACTTCGGGAATTATAACATTCATAACTTTAAATTAGCTTGCTTTGTGTTAGTATACACCCGTGTAGTTATTTTAGTTTGAAATTTCATTAACACTAAAAATGCTTACATTCAAAATTAATGTAATCTAAAATGCTTATTATTATCATAAGACTCATTATTACCTTGATCATCATAACAAAATACATGTTACTCTACCCAAAAATATCAACAAGATGTCATATTGACTACAATTACATAGTCATTAAACCACATATGGCATGTTGGTGTCATTCACCAATACCAAGTGATTTATGTGATTATGTAGTCATACATTTTTTTAAAAAAAATTGCACCCAATTGAATAGGCCATGTGTTACAATGATGGTTACTACCTTATACATCATATTTTGCACAAACATAAACATTAAGCCAAATCTCAAGTTGAAATTATGATTGTGGAGGGGTGATCTAGTGGATGTAATTATGTGAGAAAGTAACATTGAGTCAAACCAATTTAGATAGTCCAAATTTCTTGCAATAATATCTCTAAATATGATGCCCATGGGTTCATGATCACAAAATCTTCCCACCAATCTATTCCCCACCATTCACCATGCCATAATAACATATAACATTTAGAATGCATGTTGTTTAAGGCCATTTCCACTAATTCCACGTTGGATTCCAAATAGCATAATGGAAACAAAAATTTATGGAGTCAACTCTTATGAAGTACCTAAAAATAGAAAACAAAACAAAATCAAGTTGTGATGTCTTCTTTGCTTCAATGCCAATTGAACCCCATGACCATTTAATCACATGCTAACATTGGGAATTCCATGGCAATGTCTTTTAAGGGCATGCTTGTGACCGTCTGTAAAATACAATGCACATACTCTCAATTTTCATGTCACAATATTTCAACCACAAACCAAAGAAAATGAACCTTTAATTTTGCAAATATTTAGATTTGGATGTTACATTGAATGCATCACACCTTATATATGGAGTATTGACAAATGCATATGGTGACCTTGCACATAAAGACAGACAACAGAACATGTTTTCTAACTTCATGAAAGTGAAGTTAAAACAACAAGTGGCTTTGCCACAAGAGGCTCCAAGCCAAAACATGGTTCTAAATGCATTCAAAAATGAAATCATCTTTGCTTCATTTGACCCAATTATTACAATTTGGGATAACTTACCCATTTATACTTGCATCCTTCCATTGGGCTTGTGGTTGATTCTCCTCCATCCCTTATACTTTGCTCATAATGAGTTTCCCCCACGCCTTTGCAGGACATAACAAGAAGAGGATGGTGTTAGAATCACTATGAAAAGTAAATTCAATACTCAAGGTAAGGGTAAATAAATACATCTTTTTATTGTGCAAGATTGACATATGTGTGGAACATCTTCCTACACTCCTTTTGTAACTAAGTTGAAATGTATGTACTTTTTTAAGGAGTTAAAAATTGAGCTAACTTGCAAATATTTTTGCACATGTATTATATGGGCATGCCATCATTATGAGGAAAAAGGTGTTTTGCAACTGGCCTTGTAACTCAATTTTGAGTTGCAGGGGACATTTGCAACTCATTATATTTATATGTCATGAATGTTCACGGACAAGTTGCATGAGTTGTAGAGTTGCAACTCACTATATATATGATGTGATTCATTGCAATTCAATTGCAACTTAATCAAAATAATTCATTTTCAACTACTACGCAATTTCATTATAACTACACCCATGATGTCATACTAACGTCATTAATTGTCATCCATATATTAAAATTTGACATGTGGCATTATGAAGATTACACGTGGCATAATTAAAAATTTACCACATGGCCTATTAATTATATTTTGGAAAATATATATATATTTTTTAATATTTAGGGAAGTCATACATAACCGTAGGTTGGTAGGTCTTAAAACTTACATACCTATGTATTTACCTAAGACCTCACTACCTACCTACCTACCTACATAGGTAGGTATACAAATAAGAGCTACTTACTTATCTAGGTAGGTAAGTAGGTAGGAAAGCACAAGACTAAGTGCACTAAAAAATAATCATGTATCTATTTTTTTAATTTTATGTTTTACCTATAGGTTAAACATTTTAAAGTTCATCCCAAAATGGCACATGTATTTTAATGTGAGAACAAAAGAAAACAAACCTTATTTATATAGTTTGTAACATTTGAAGATAAAATATATGGGTTAAATCTTTTAGTTGTTCATTAGTTACAAATTTAATTACAACTATAACATTTAAGTGTTCAAAGCATGATAGATCCAAAGGGAAGGTTCTATTTTTTTTTGTTTAAAAAAAATTTGAACCCCTCTAACATGTGCATTTAAAACATCAAAAACCTTCAAAATGGAATAGAATTGAGAAAGTTATGGCCCTCAAAGTAAAGGGGGTTAAGAACTCAAAAAAACAAACCACTAAATGTTACAAAAGCTAGTTCCCAAACACTCAAAAAATTCCTTGTATGTTTTTTTGTTGTTATTAAAGTCTAAAGATGATTTGTAAAACTTTAGGTGACATTCCTATAGCACTTTAAATCGTTTGAAATTAAAAACAATAAGAAAGTTACGAAGTTTGAAAGTAAGAAGAGTCCAAAGAGGAAAAAATGAAATAAAATTTGTATGTTGGAAATATTATTTATCTTCTTGTTAGTTTTTCATTACTTATTTTCCTTTGCACTTCAAAGATGATTTCTAAAACTTGAGATAATGTTCCCATAACATTTTAAATCACTCAAAATGAAACACATTTGATGAAGATATAAATAACTAATGAACATGTATCCTTATTAAATTATAAGTAATTGTATTATAATCATAACATAGTTGAATAATAGTACTTGAGTAGTGGTGCATTAGTGCCCATACTAATTGTATCAATGGATATCATAATCGAAAACTAGTTGTAAATGTATTCCACAATGGGTGGTGGAGATGTGGACACATGGCATGATCACATATATGTACATTGTACATTAGTTGCAATGTAATTGTTGTTTTAATGACACATTTACAATAGTTCTAAAATAATTGCCACATGCAACTACAATGCAATTACTTAAAAAATCAAACATAGTTGATTACATATCTATGTACGATGTGTATAACTTATCATATAAAAAACCCATTTTCAATTCACTTGCAACTATAATACAACTAACCAATTTTCTAACATGGCAATTTATTTATTAATACACCATATTTCTAAAGGGATAGTTACATAGTAATTGTAATACCCAAAAGATAGTTGCATAACAACTGTATATGAGTTGTTTTTTGAGTTTAAGTTGCAAGGTAATGTGGTTTCGAAAAACATGATTTTTCAAAGTGCATTTGCATATTGGTTAATTTACCTTTTAAAGCTTAGAGAGAACTTGGCTCATTTGATATATGGAGGAATGTGTGTTGGTTGTAGCCAAAGTTAGTCCTTTTAAATGTTTTGGGTTCCTGCACCTTGCCAAATATATAATAAGTGACAATGGTTGTATTCAAATGTAATTTTTAATTAACTATTAGTTGAATTCACATATATGTTTTGTGTTAACCCTTTGGAGCTCAAAAGGCTAACCCATAGTTGCCATAAATTTTGCATATGATTTTGACACTCCATATGAAATTAGTTATTGTCAAGGGCACAAAAATCCATAAGAATAAAAAATAAAGGAAAGGTTTAAGTCTAACTTTCAAATAAGGAACAAAACAAGATTATGCAATTCAAAAACAAGAACACAAAAACTAGAAACAAAAATGTGAAATGTGCAAAACAAACCTAAAAACAAATATTTATTATGTTAATTTGTGCAAACTTGAACATGAGAAAACATGACAAGGATATAGTGCAAAATCATGCCTAAGACTAATGTTGAACAAATTAAAGGAAATGAAAAGTTCTACTTTTATTTATACCCCTTTCGGGACTTAACTCAAGGTTGTTTTCAAGGAAGCTTCTATGCGTGCATTTAATAAATAAGTTTATTAAGAACCTTCATAACTGAAAATCAACTATGAATTAATTGAAATTTACTTTAAAGTTAATTTGGACTTAACTAGGAATCAACTAGGAATTAACTAAAGTTAATTACGAGTTAGCTACGAATTAACTATAACTTTATTAAAACTTAACTAAGATTTAACCAAAGTGAATTAAATTTCAACTATAAGTGAACTAAACATAACTAAAATCAACTAAGATTAAACTAAAATTAAGTTCAAAACTAAGTGCATGGATGAACATTCAAATGAATGAGCTCCATGGCATTGGCATCCATGACATTTATATTATTAATTATGACCCTAATCATAATGTTCACATCATGCATTTAAAAATATCTTTTAAAGTTCGTCAGGTTCCTCAACTAGGTTGCTCATCATAAAATTGTTTATGATAGTCCCAAATTTAACAATTAAATAAATTTACAATGACTTTTAATGATAGTAGTATCATGCACATGGGACACTTATATTTTAGGGTGTTGATGGTGCCTTTACTAAAAATGTCATGGACATCATGTGCAAAATGTATGCACGTGTTATTTACATTTTTTTTTATAAGGTAAGGAATTTTGAAGAATATGAAATTTTTACAAGTTACCTATGTGCTTGTTTTTTATCATTAATTAGGTGGGATGAGTGAAGCTAGTTGACATTTGTTGTTGAATTTATGTCCAATGTTCCAAGCGAATGAAATTTCATCAATGATTGTATATACTCTTGATGATGTTTTATATGTTTTTTGTTTACATTGACACCTTTTAACACCCTTGTCCCCCCCACCACCACCACCCCAAAGTTTGTCTTTTCATACCTTTTTGGAGAGATAGAACTTGGCACCATGTTGACCAAAAAAAAAAACACAAAACAAAAACATATTAGACCTTAAGCACATCAAGGTCATGTCCTCATTAGTCCTTCAAATCACACAAATCATTTTCAATTCCCCATTTTCAATGAAGGACTTCCATACAAACCATAATCAATATAATTAGTTTGGTTATAATATCTTACATTTGTCCCCATCGAGTGGAAGATTAACCTTTTATCTACAAAAAGTTGAATATTATAATTATTCAATTAATTACATGTATGAGGCATCACATATTGCATACACCAAGATTGCAAATTTGGAGGGTGAATTTATTGACCTTAATGTCTCGAGGAAACATCAAATGCATATTGTGCCTTCATGGTCTTGCAAAGATAACTATCCAAGTTTGATGTATGATTGACATCACAAAATATATATGATGTTTGCAATCTTGTGATTCTTGATCGTGCATGGCTATAACGTAGATCACATAAGGTCTACAATGTCCTCCATATGCATGACATAAATGTGAAGCCCCTAACATCACTTCGTTACAACAAATGAAAATTCTTTCCTTTATGAATTTTATCTCCCTTTGAACACATGTATCATTGTGCAACTAACACATGATATGTAAACCTTATTCTCCTTTCATGTGTTTTTAAAGATATATGCAAGTTAAGGCTAGAACTATTGAAACCCTACTAAAGGCCCATACATCTCTTAATTAACATTTGGAAATTTTTGTTGTTACAAGTTCCATAAGAAATTGTCCATAGGATAATTCCTCATCTATGTCACATGAAATTTTTTGATGATCCAACCATCCCTTTGACCTACCCCATGTCACAATATATAATAAAATTGTACATGTACACATTCAAAAAATACATTAGGGTTCAAACCCTTATGTTTTTTATATTATCCTCAAAGTTAAGGTTGATAGATGTTAACACATTATATGAGAAAGTTGTACATACACCCATGAAAAACATAGTTTGTGCCACCTACTACCCTATAACAATTTAATAAAATTTGATTATAAAATTTTATACTATGAAATTTGAATCTAATGCTTAAACTTAGTTTAACATGTTTATTGCGTAACAATAGTTGAATAAATTACAAATTTCTAATTTTATAATTTTAATCTTATGTTTAATGATTATCGTTGTAAATATTTAATCTTGAAATTTTAATCTTATGTTCAAAACAAGGGGATATAAAAGGCCATAGTGTTACTCACAAAATTATGTTGGGGTATTGCTTCCCAAGGCAAACCTTGTTTTCCTACCAATGAGCCATGTCAATTGAAATTTGGCACACTAACAATCAAACATACATGTCATTTTGAAGGGAACACCTAAAGGAACATAAATTACTTAGCCCACTTATGTAGGTAAAAAGGCCATCATGTTGCGCAAAGCATATGCGATAAATAATGAGGAGTAACACTTCATTATTTGTTGTGCCTCTATATTTAGGGTGGGCATATGTTGGGACCCAGCTTTTAAGTGCCATTGTTGAATATAAAGTCTTTCCCATTTCCCAACTTCTTGTAATATCTCATTGGCTAAGTTTAGGCAACATAGGAACTGTGCATAAAACCCAATGGAAAAAACAAGAAAATTTTATTGTTTTTGTGATTTTTTCTTAGAAAAATTCAACTACAACAATGAAAATATTCAATCCTCAAACTGTTTAATTAAATGATGCAAATTGACATGTACAATTTGAATATCAAAACCAAAAGCTATGCGACATAATCATGGTAAAATATGCTAGCTAGAAACATTTATTGTTTTTTGGAAATTAAAATATCCATAAAACATACTTTCATGTATTGCATCCATGATTATTATTTAAGTCGATGATCAACAATTATAAGTTCTTTGACTTCATTGCATAACATTAAAGAAACACATGTTTTACTATGCATTTAAGTACATTTTTTTGAAATGCAAGTATAAAAAGTGCATGTCATAGGTATGCAAAATTGAGTTACAAGTACATAAACAACAATTAGAATTATTATACTTTCAAGTTGATGAAGGCCTAACATGTATGGATATAGTTTCAACTTTTCATATTTTATTCATAATCTATCAAAGTTTTAGTGTAAAATTATTTTGGAAAATTTGAATAATTGACCAATTTAGAACACGATTTTCACCCATTTTTCATATATAACAATTCCTCAAACTTTATGTACATCTTATAATAAATTCAATGACGTGTTCTATGATTTCAAAATGCAATTTAAATAGGTTATATATATATATAAATAATGTTAATGTTGAAAAGAGACTATTTTTGAAATTAAATTGTTTTAGGACTATTTTCTTGGGATATTTTATCATGTTTAGACCCTAAAAAAATATGCAAATTAAGATTCTTTGAATTGAATTGAATTAAAATTTCTTGCGCAAACGAAAAAAATACAAAGGCCCACAAATGGGCTATAAGGTTGTTTATAAGTCCCAATTAACAAAATTTTAATTACTACAATTTATTCAATCCATTGGATTATAGCCCTTGAACACTCCCAAATTCTGGCATTTGTTGAGGTTAATTTGTTTCTCCAACCAAATTTAGTCCACCATCACAAGCAATGCATGAATCAACAAACAAATTTTATTTTGTATTAGTAAAACTCACAAATTTCTTGCACATCCATGGCCAAAATTCTCTATCTATCAATTATAATATAATTAAATTTTTTATAGATGGCCATTTGAGTATAAAATGGAAAACAAGGTAATGAAAATACTTGGTGTTTGGGCCAATGAAACAAACCAACGAACAAAAACTGATGGGGTGCAAAAGCATTAAGTAGTATCTCCAATTATAAAATCTAACATGGGTAGTCCATTCAAGATGAAATGGCGATGCACTACCCTTATATATAGCTAACATCATCATAATAACAAGTTTTTTGCCTTCCCATTGTTAAATTCTAAAACATGAACAACATGAACACGTGTCAAAAATCCCAAAATCCCAACCAAAACTCCTAAAGCAACTTGAATGAATGAAAGAAAATATATTGAGGATATGGATGTTAGAACAAATCCATCAAGATTTATAACTCATGAAATGTTGAGAGAATGCATTGGGATCCATTAAGATTTGCAATACAAGAGGTGCAAAGATAATGAATAGATCCATTGAGATTTATAATACAAGAGGTGTAAAGATAATGAATAGACCCATTAAAACCTGCAATACATGAGGTGTAAAGATAATGCATTGAAAGAACAAAACCATCAAGCTTTCCAACATAGGGCATAGATAATACAATGGGTAACATATATTGGTGGTCACATACCACAAGATGCTCACCAAAAAGGTTCATTGATTAAAGGCATACTTGTTTTCCTTATGTAGGTTTTTTGCAAATGGCATGTACATCATATTGAATTCCCAATTTTATGATTTGGATCATAAAGTGAAGAACAATAATTAGAGATAGATGATAATCACACAATCATATAATAATTTCAAGGATTTTACTCCTACCAATGGAGTGTCCTAAAACAAGATCCAAGAAACAAGCTTGAACATAATGTTGAAAGTATAGTTTTATACTAGTTGGTTAAGTAATCTAGATTCACATAATGACAATGACAAAAGGATCATTGGTATAGTTTTAAACATCACACATGCGTGAGCGAATAACATCAATAATTAACAACACAAATGTTTATTTTCTAGAACCACCACTATTGTGAAATAAATGTGGTGAGACTAGTGTTGAATACCTTTAATACCTTTTTTTGGTGTTGTAGATATTGACTTCAAGAGTCATGAGTTTCAATTAGTGTTTCTTGCTACAAATAACAATTATCCTCTTAATGTGTGTAATAGTTGTCTTTGCAGATGTTTATGTTGCCTAAAAATATGATGGAATAAACAAGTCTCATTAATTACAACTAACATCTTGCAAGTTCATTTACTTTATGCCAAACATTTATTGATGCATTCTAACATGGTTTTATACTATAACAAATTTTATTACAAAGGGTGAAAGCACACTATATGGGGGCCATTTTGGGCACTTTCACAACGTGTATATAAAACAAATTTCTGCAAAACATGTTATCACAACCATGGCTTTGGGCTCACAACCAAAGCAAGTGCATGGAAAGGTGCAAGCTGAGAGTGTAACTTGGGAATCACATTCACATTCTCGGGAGTGCGAGAAAGTTTGAAAAATGAGCCCACACATTTCCAAGTGGACTCCCACTTTGAGAGTTGGAGTCCTTATGAAGTCCCAAATATTTAAAAAACAATTTAAGGGGTCAAAACTCATTGGATTAAAGATATCTTTATATACCATTGAATTTTTTTAAAAACATATATGTCTTGAATGGGCTTGCATGATCCATTTGAGCATTACAACATAAGTTATGGCTGAAAAAAGAATCGAAAATAAAAGTGTCAATTTGAGTCCTAACCATTAAAAGTTGGGAATTACCCTGAATTATCTGTGTGCCACATATTATTAGAAAGCTCTCAACAAAGGCTACAAATTTGCTTTAGACCTCACCTTAATCAGAGGTTTGCACAAGAAGTTATGGGTGTCCAAAATGGTGGAAATATCAATTAAAAAAATTTCAGGACTCTCGACTTGGGAGTCTTGGGAAAATTGACATTTGGGTGTAGCCCCCATGGCTAATCACAAAAAATACTATAAGGGGGAAGGTGGTGGCTTCTCATAAATCTAAGTCGTGGTCAGTTTTGTGAGTCCGTGTATGCCCATGGTTCGTTCGTGCACCAAAAGTGCTCCAACTATGCACTAACCAACTTGTTATTTAGTTTGTGTAAGTCCATATGAATAATTGATTTTCTTGACATTCATCCTAATCCCCATCCTAGAGCTCCAACACAGCCCTCTTACCCCCAAAATGGTGTGAGCTAGGAAGTGTACCCCAACTCCTTTTTTCATTTTTTTCACTTTCGGACTTACATTTGAGTTTTTCGAAGAATTTAGGGGTGTGTCACGTATTGCATTTAATTTTGGGTTTCACTTTTAGTGTTTGGGCTTGATATTTTGATTTTCACAAAGCTAATGATATTTAATATTATTTGAAAAAAAATTTAATTTATAAATTTTAAATTCAAGGAATTTTGAATATATATGGTACATATATAATATAATAAAACATGTTTTTATTTTTGGATTGCACTAGGTTTGGGTTTGAATTAATTAGCCAAAAAAAAACTTAAATGATGCACCTCACATATCTTGTCATCTTCCATTTGAAAATGATAGTTTGTCAAAATGCTAATTTACCACAAATTTATAGTCATCACCCCCAAAAAACAACCATTTGTGATATGATAATTATCAAACTTTTCAAATGGCTCACAAACTTATTCCAATCATATGGAATCACAATGTTTAATAAATACTACAAATTTCATAAAAATTAAAAATCATTTTAATCAATTTTTGAGTATATTTACATTTTTTGGTACATAATGACATACATTTTTTAGCCACAAATATACTTCAAAATTTCACAATATAAGTTGGAAAAAATAAATTTCTTTGCAACTGAATTCTTTGTGTTATAAATCTACCATATTACACAAAAAGATTGGAAAAATATGCTCTAATACTACCATGGTTGAAGTTCAAACATGGACACCCCTAGAAATAGTATAATGTGACAACATTTTTGGGCCCCCCCATAATGTGCTTTCACCTTGAATCAATTATTAAATGTAGACATCACAATATTATGATATGGAAAGACATGTTTTCCTAGGTGTAAATTCAGTTTTAACTTCCAAACAATAGTCTAAAAGATATTGCAATGAGAGATAATTAATGGATGGTTTTGATTAACAATGCTGGTTGAAGTGTTTTGTTCCAAATAATGAATATTGATATGGAATGAAGTTTACTTTATAATTTGGAAATCTTTCAAGTTGCATGTTGTTGCAAAATATAGGCCTCTTTGCTCAACCTTGGTAACACCATGCTTAGTATAAGCCATGTGGCTATGTCACAATCAACCGCAATGCAAATGGACACACCTTTGCAATATGCTTGGGAAGAAGTATGTTCTTTTTCTAAATAATCACATTTGCTTGAACAAAAACATATCATGACCATACTTTGTAATAATATGCATTTATGTTAGCTAAAATTATATGCAACTTACTCTATGAATTTAGAAACCAAGGATTATCCATCCTATTTTAGAATTTTGATTTCAAATAACAATTCAAATAATTCAAATAAAAATTTAAGTTTGATATTGATATAATTCAAAGTTTAAATTTTGTTTCAACATTCATGAAGTAACAAAATCCAATGTTGATATGATTTAGTAAGAACCTCAAAATAATTAAACCATAAACCCTTCATCATATTTAAACTACAAAATATGGCATGCCATGTACTACACAAAAACCTAGTGGCATGCATTGTCCATATGGCTTGACATATTTATATGGCATGACTTGTCCATATGGCAAGCCATATTGTCAAAGCATGACCATACAACAATTGTTTGCATTTATCAAAAGTTAAGGTAATTTAAAATAAAAGGTGGATGAACAAAACCAACATTTCATTGCACCACAACTTGTGGCACCTTCATGTTGCAAAAAGTGTGTTGTAGAGCCAAGGCCCATGGCACCTTCATATTGCAATAGGCTGCCATAGAGGAAGATGTTACAACATGTGACACCTTCACATCATGATGGGTGTGTTGCACAAGGTTTTTCCATTCAACGTACTAGTAGGACTTAGGGTTTGTGAAGGCATTGGGAAGGGATTTGATAATGTTTGGTTTTTTCACAGCTTTAAGGAGTAGCACTAGTGCTCACTTAGCTACCAAAGGTGTAAGAGATTTAGAAGAATCTCCTTCAAGCCTACTCAGGTTTATGGTTTTCACAAAATGCATATAGTTTTTTTTATATGTTCTCTGCATGAATTCATGAAAGAGAAATGGCAATGCTTGGCACCCATTAGGTGGTTCTTTCCATGTTTTTTTTTTCATCAAACAATAGAAGTTTCCTAGTTGATCCTCTATTGCTAGTCATAAAAGCAAAAAAAACATATTGGAAAAATTGCAAACTACAATGTTGTATAATGTTAAAGGATGGATTTGATGTTAAAACAATAATAACAAGGTTAGGGCCTTTGAAAATATAAAACATAACAAATGACCTTTGCCTGAAGTTTTAAGAAGGTGATTGGAACATGAAGAACTTATTGCAAAATCTAGAGGGGGAAGAAGCTAGTTTATTTTTTGTGCGCTTCTTTGTGACATGCATTTTTTGAAGACTATTTAACTCTCAACACATTTTGGGCTTTCTAATCTAGAAATGTTTTCATACGGTGACAATGTTAGACATGTTTTAATAAAGGTTTCCTTGTTGGTGCATGTATCTAGAGGGTGGAAGTGTCCTATATTACCCACAACTTGCCTCAATTTAAATGTTTGTGTGTTTGTTTGTGACATGCATCTTTTGAAGACTACTTAACTCTCAACACATTTTGGGCTTTCTAGTTTTAAAATGCCTTCATACAATGAAAATGTTAGACATATTCTAATAAGGGTTTTCTTGTTGGCGCATGTATCTAGAGGGTGGAAATGTTTTATATTACCCACAACTTGCCTCAATTTTGAAGATATTTGTGCAATTTTGTAAGCTACTTTGAAGATTTTTCATGCTAGTTCCAATCAACCATAGCCCTAATCGATGGTGTTAATAGTTAGTGTCAAATTAATGCCCTATCTTTCTTGTGTACATCATGGCATTAGTTCTGAAGTTGTAATGGAATTTATGAAATAGGATATAGAAGTTTCTAACGAGAAGGCATCAAAACTAACTCAAGATGAAATAACTATAGTCTTAGTGGAAGCAAAAACTTTTGAGATGCTAAGAAATGAATTGGTTGCACCAAAGTCTTGAGTTTGGCAAAGTGCTTAACAAACATGTGTTGATAGGGTGGGTTTTCTCATCATTGTTCTTCTCTTTATAATTCGTATTATGCTTTCACAACTTTCTTTTTTGATGTTATGGTTGTTAAACTATTGTGTCTTCCTTTAACATGTTATTTGTTAGGATTGATTATAAGTTTGGAATATGCTTGCTGCTCTAGTTTGGTTTAAAAGGCTTCCTAAGCTAAAAGATATATATATTAATTATTTGTTTAATTTGCATGTCTTGGGTTAGCAAGTTATAAATGTTTCTATGGAGGTTAAGGTTTGTTTTTTGATATTGTCCAATGGTAAATTCCACATTTAACAAGTTTGCACTATGTTTTATTCCTTAGTCAAACTTGCTATCCATGGTGGTTGATGCAACCTTTGTATGAAGACAAGTGGACAAGTACATTAAATAAAAAAGGGGCCAAATAACAACTTGTCAATTGAACTAGAAGATGATTTGATACTAGATTGACTTGGGCATAAATATTCTCTGTTATTTTTTGGAAAGGCCATTGGGAAATCAATGCAAAGATAAATAATTTAAAGTATTTATATTTTCACCCATGATGACTTGGACATTACAAATGAAGTTACATTTTGTAAATAGTCATCTATTAGGGTTTTATTGGGGTTTTATTCAATTGGGTACATTATATATTTGGATGATTAACATTGACATGTTTTCTTAATCAAACGAACACCTTATACATAAATTCTTGTAGCAATATGGTCGATCAACTATGCAACCACTCAATTGTGGTATTAATGTAATTTGATTTAAACACATCATTATCCACATGTGAAATAAAAATGGATAACCCAATAAATATTGTTGAATAAATTTGACAAAATAAATCATCCCCAATGTTTTTCTTTAGTAACTTGGTGTAATTGAAAAAATATATGGGATGATCAAAAAATTTATTATCATTTTGGCTCAACACATTTTTGATTTCAAATTAAAAGGATTCACATAAATTTGAAAGTTCTTCCAATTTAATGGGAGCGATGTTACATGGGCCCATGTAACAAAGTGGAAATCAATACATAATTTTATTACAATTTATGGCACAAAAGTATAATTCTAATATTTGAAAAGTTCATCAAAATTCCATCTTGGGATAAAAAATGACCCAATGAATTCCCTTTTAGAACCAAAAAGGACATTTATATCATTTAAATAAATCATGTATTGATGACAATATCTTCATAGTCTTTCAAACTAAAAACACAAAAATCATTTAAGAAGATTTCCACAAATAAACAAAAATAATATTAAATGTTTTTGTCATTATTATTTGGAAAACAACTAATGCATTGGGTAATCCAAAAAACATCCTTCAATATACATACATGTGCCCCAATCCATGGTGGTCTTTGATTGATTTTCAACTACTAATGTGAGATTTGGTTTTAAATAGCTAGAAAACCCATCCAAAAAGGAATAACATTTGTGTCCAACTATGACATGTAAGATACTATCAATAAAAGTCAATGTATTTAACTTTTTTAAATATGGCATATTTGGATTTTACCATTCTTCTTGGGGATGATAATAATGGGTGACACCAATTCATTATGACAGACTATTCAATTGTATTTTAAACATCAAACTAGATTTAACTTTGACTTAGACATCAACTTCCTCATTTTGTACCAATATATTTTCAATGTAGCTTTTACCTTTTTTCACTATATGTCAACATCACAAGTGTACATATTTGGATTTTGATTTGCTTAATGTTAGTTTCATTATATATATGAATGTTTCTTTGGCTACAATGCTCCACCTTTTATTTGTTGATTGGAATATAAAATTGCACTGATTATTTTGGTACATTTTAAAATTTCAAATTAGGCACATTGTAGCCTCCAATAACCTCACTTATGGGATGTAACATTTCATGGAATGAGGACTTTTGTGAAATTAATTTATCCTCATGGAATACAACCATTGTTGCATAATTTTGGAAAAGTCATCCGACATCGAGGTGATGTAGTAGGAGCTTTGTCCCCCACATAATGGCACATAATCTTTTGATGCCCAATTAAGATGGGGACATTCATAGGCATAGTGGTCTATATTTGAGATTTGAACAATGTACCCTATATATTGATCATTTCAATTTATTTTCCCCATATTGAGATATATTGTATATTTTGGGTTGTGGAAACCTTTTTTGGTATTGAGGAGCCTTCCAACTATTAACTTGGTTAGGTTGAAAAGGTTGTCAAGGATGTGACCGTTGAAAAGTGTCCAATTATTGAGGTAATTCATGTTTAATACCTAATGCCAATTATTTAGTGGCTAATTTTGCTTCCAATTTTGCCGAAAGAACTGATCTCATATTGGCATTCACTTGGGTTATCGCAACTTGTCTTTTTAATTTGATGGTTTATTTGGGATTGTAAGCTTAATTGCATCTAAATGCCAACATTACATGAGTGGTTTTCATCACAATAATTGCATTTATTATCTATTGCATGGGGAATCGATTGTGGAGTTGACATTTAGTTGCAAGATGGATGTAACCTTTACAATTGTCATATTAAGTATTGAGTCATTGACTAATTAGTTTTGGCCTTCCTTCTTTTTTATTGGCCAATTGGATTGTCAATTTTCTCAATTTATTTGTTAATCCCAATACTTTGTTTTGTTTGAGGATTTTTGGATGGACATTGGTATCAATGGTAGATTATCCAACATTGGGGCTAAAATATACATTCTTACAAATGTTAGTTGATATTGTGTGGGTTGAGAAGTTGGAATTGATGGTATTGGGATTTGGGAATTGGGTGTTGGATATCCAACTATCTTTAATCATTAGGGTGGAATTGGGTAAAAGATAACTGGTTACATTGATTATTTCCCACAATTTGGTTCTATTGATGGTTGCTTGCAAATCCATCAATGTTTTTTCTTTTACAAATCTCATAAATTCCAATGGATGTATTCCTTCAATAGAACATCCCATTCACGTGTGGTTGGGAATTTTTTGGTTATTCCATTTCTTCAATACTTATATTCCATTCTTCCATCAAAGGAAGTGATTGATTTTCATGAAACCATTTGTATTTGGGTCAGTTGTTGATTAAACCTATTTGTAAATCCCAAGGCCTAATTTGGGCCAAAATCCCATCTTTCAAAATCCACTTTTGAAAAGTTCCATTGGGTTGTTTATAAAAAAGAATCTTTCAAAGTTGCTATTAAAAAATCATTTTCCAATGTTGATTGGTCTTAACATTATTTGTGATGCATGTGGCCATGAATTGGGCAAGGCGAGTATTAGGATCCAAACTTTGCAAGTTTTGGTAGACAAAGGTGACAAAACAACATTCACCAATTGATCATATGGTTGTATTTGATTTTAATAATGGATTTTTTTATAAATTTCCTAATATTGCCATTGAAGTTTTTTTAATATTCAATAACATTACAAGAATTTTTTTCATATGCAACTAACAATTTTGCAATTAGGTGGAACTAATTGATTTACAACTAGATCATATGCATTTGCAATTTCAAAATTGATACAATATTTTTTTGGGTTATATAATTATGTGTGCAACTAACATGCAACTAATGGTGTACAAAATGGACACATGTCATAAAAATAATGACCTAAATTAACATACTCAATATATTTACCTAGGTTAATATATTATTTATGTTACTTAGGCCTACACTAGTGTAATTAACATAAGTTAGTATAATAAAAGTACTAAAGGAAGATATAGTTTAAGGTACCCTTGAGCTAGGCTACCCTAACACTATACCCCAACCTAGGTTTCCTTTAATTAACTTAATTTAATTTCATCACAAACTTCCCATTTCACGATTTGGTAATGGAAATTGTACTAAAATTGTTCTTTCATAGCTTCATACATTTTGCACATGGATGTCATGCATTTGAAACACGAATGATGCACGTATAAGTAGGATGAAATATCAAACCATTCAAGTTTGTAATATATATAACAAATGCATTAGAACTTTAAAATATAAAAAAAAAAACTTGACATATGGGACATGAACCAATCAAATATGTTTGGCCTTAAAATATAAACCCAAAATAAAATGAAATTATTTGCTTACTTACATATACCTTCTTACCTCCTTACCTAGGTGCCACATGTCAATATCTTATAAACTTTAAATTAAACAATGTAAACATAATTAATTAGTTAAAAATATCAAATACTAAAGTGGGTTTTAGATGTCACATGTCATTAACTAATTGATTTACAAAAATTAAACACATGTCATTAAAAATAATTGTTATTCAGTTGCACATGTAGTTGCATATGCAACTTATTGTAAGAATGAATAAATGTAAATGTACATGGTATGTCATATGCATCGCTGTTGCATATAATTTAGTTGTTTGTTACAACTTGTATTACGCAACTATGCAAAAATCAATTGCATGTGGTACATGCAACTACAAATTAGTTGCAAATGCTATTTGCAAAATGGGAAATTTCTTTTAGTGTAAATGAAACAATTGAGTAAGGTGATTGGGTTGAAAATCCATTCAACCTAGTTTACTTTCATTAATTTATTATTTGCATGAACATTTGTTCTATCAATTGTAACTTTTCTTTGATGTGTTTTTCTTAATGGAGATTATTTCCTCCTTTTCCAATTACATGCTATATATATTTTATCACCTTGGTAGTTTGAGCACATGTTTTCAAATAATTTATTAATTTTCATTTCATCCAATTGAATAGTTTTAAAGATTCAATATTTTCCTTCACAAAAATTAAAAATTTAAACATTAAAAAGAAATTTTCAAAATTGCCAAGGTAGTAAGGTAGTTGATTCACATGAATTAAAGTTATCCCATTAAATTTTAAGGGCTTCAATTTTTCTTCTTTTAATTATTTTTCTATCTTTGCAATTTTATTTTTATTTTATAATAATAATTTGAGCTCATCATTCACATTTCTTTCTACAATTTATTTTTCCTCTTTGGTTATGGCATCTGATTTGTTCAAATGAATCTTTCCCTATATCAATAATGTCAACAAAAAAAAGTAGAATAAAATATTTTTTATGATTCAAAAATTAAAAATTAATAAAAAAAGTTGGTTTTCAAAGAAATAATAACACACCATTTCAAATACACATAATCAAATGATCACAATGACACAAAGAAATTAAGTTTACAAGTTCACCACAAGCAAAACAATTGATTTGTATTTACATGTTTCCCAAAATCCTTTCGCACTTATTTTTATAAATTCCCCACAAAGAACATAACACATAATAAGTTTTCATTAGCAAAAAGATTATAACTTCATAATGATCAACAAAAAATTAGGTGATATGATAAAAAAACACATTGAAATGTTCACATAAAGTTTGCAAAGCTAACGTAATTTCCTATTTTCCATAGAGGTCAAGCCTTCATGTTCAACTAGTGGGTGCCCCTGACCTTCGGTCACTATGAAGTCCCTCGATTTTTTAAAACTTGGTTCGCGTTTTAGTTTTTTAAATTTTTTTTTAATTTTTTAATTTTTAAATTTTTATGTGTTTTCTATTTTTATTATTATTTTGTGATCATCTAGCCGGACGAACATTTCATCCATCCCCTTAATCGGGACGGACAATAGCTAAAAGAAAAAAAGCTTCCCCAAAATTTGTCCCGTCATCAAGCCGGACGAACATTTCATCCATCCCCTTAATTGGGACGGACAGTAACTAAAAGAAAAAAAAGGTAGTTTTGGTCAATACAAAAAATAAATAAAAATTGATTCTAGGTTGTCTAAGGCCTAAATATTTTTTTTCTGGTCTTCCCCGAAATCCGTCCTGTCATCAAGCCGAACGGACATTTCATCTGTCCCCTTAATCGGGACGGATAGTAGCTAAAAAGAAAAAAAAAGTAGTCTTGGTCAATACAAAAAAAAAAAAAAAAAAAAAATTCTGGGC